>Ga0056128_1012623_pt1 | contig 10310 bp, 10 predicted proteins | sample WorMetLIZISLAND2_FD_71113 | JGI IMG/M metagenome (GOLD analysis project Ga0056128, IMG submission 71113) | Marine gutless worms symbiont microbial communities from Max Planck institute for Marine Microbiology, Germany - Olavius geniculatus... ... | reverse complement strand
CGGGCCCCTCTCGGCCCCCCTGTCCATCAGGGGCCCATGTAACTAGTCACAAATTTTGGTTGGCCTTTCACTAACACAACTGATATAATTAACAGCTAAATTTTTAATAAAATTTTTTTGGTACCATCAGATATTGGCATTGCATCGTATTTTGCCTAAAGTGCTTTGATTTACGGCTACCACAGATTAGGCTATAGTATATTCACAGACCCAAATGAGAAATTCATAAACGTAGATATCAGGGCTTTCGTAAAATCAGACGCCAAGGAGCCCCACTTTGGTAAATCCAGCCACAGACTGAAAAAGTTTCATGCAAAAATCAGCCTGATTCAAATGCTGCTTGTGTTAGCGCACCAAATCGTTTCAGCTTAATGTTCTATGACGTCATAAATTACGACGACGTCACTTCCACAATCTGCTCATACGAATACTCGAGGTATGTACCTTTTACTGATATACAGACAATAAAAAAATTGCGTCCAATACATTGAGGCTCAAAACTTTTTGAATGCCCATCGCTTTTGTTTGTAGTCGTAATTGACTCAAATGCTCTTATTTGCAGCTACCGCAAATGTAGGCTATTGTATATTCACATATGCAAATGAGAAATTCACAAACGTATTTGTTTGGGCTTTCACAAAATCAGATGCCACGGGGCTCCACTTTGGTAAACCTAGCTACAGACTGGAAAATTGTCATGCAACAGTGAGCCTGATTCTATGCTGTTTGCGTTAGCGGTCCAAATCGTTGCGGTTTAGAGCTATATGACGTCATAAATTACAAAAACGTCATATCTGCAACCGACTTATTAGAGTTCGTAAAGGATGTACGTTTCACTGATGTATAGATTGTAGAAAATATTATTGTCTAATATGTCGAGGCCAGGAACTTTTGGGATGACCCTCATAAAAGAAACTAAAAATAACTGATAAAAAACTTATGCGTACTCGGTGCTTGTAAGAGGATTTTTCTTTGTCCGGTTTGCACTTCTTGTTCTTATGATGTTTCTTCTGCAAAAAAAAACAATTTGGTATTTCATACAGAAACATCTTTTGTCACCCCCCCCTTAAATATTAACCTGTCAGAAAATTGTCAGTAAATTGATGGAAAATCTTCTAGTCAAAAAAGTTTCGTTCAAAATGCACTTTTTGAGACTAACAAGCTCTTAGCTTAGATGACTGTCGCGCTCTATGCATGCCGTGATGGTTATTGCGACTTACCGTGTAGCCACAATACCCCACGATTGGCACACTACAGTGCGTTCAAGGTCATCCAAGGTCAATAATTTTAATGTCATTTGAAAACCAGTATTCGACTTCCTATTAGTGATCAACAGCAACCTAAGCCCTATCTTGCACCATTTAGCCACAATACACCGTTACAGAGTACGACAGATGACGACAAACGACAACCGTGTAAGACGCCTACAGCATTGCTGTAGCGCGTCAATAATATCTGTCAAAGGGTTAGGGTTAGGGTTGTTGTCCCTGGCCTTGAGATGTCCTCGAGGACAAATTTTGAGTCCTTGGCCTTGAGACTCAAGTTCTTGGCCTTGGTTTTGGCTAACAAGTCGTTGGTCTTGCAACACGTTAATCTGTCAGACTTATAGCCCACTTTTGTACAGTTATAAATCACTTCCCCTGCAATAAAATAACCTGGCAAACATACGCCAGCAATCTGTTTGTTTCTGCTCCCTGGATTCACCCGCATTGTGTCTTTGTTCCCTGTCTACTGCATCTGTATGATGGTATCACGTGGTTGTAGAGGCTTATACCAGAAACTACAACAGGGCGGCCGCTTGGTGGCCTGGAGGCATAGCGACCGTGCTATTCCGGCCGGGCGCGGCGACCTTCTTGTAAAATTTAATTACTAGTACATCCACATTCCACGCGCTACCGGCTGCGCTCATTCTGTCGACGCACTGATCTTCCTTTGTGACCGGATGTCTCGCCGAACATTCAGCAGACTGTCTAACGCAGGCCTCCTCGAAAGTCTGCATTGCCGGGCAGTCTAATATGTCTATTTCTCAGTTTTCTAGGCTACTGTGTATGCGCATCTGCCTGTTTTAACTTGTAGCTTAAATGGATGCATAACCAACAAACATTAAGTGTGATTGTGATGGAGAATTTGTATTGCATTTGACTTCTGATGGGGGCAGAAAATAGGGCCAGTTGTATAAGGCAGCGGTAGTAGTAGTAGGCAATGGCATACTATACACAGTGACACCGGCTTTACAGCTACAGTCTGTGGTTTCACCATGATTTGGTGCAAGGAAGCATAAAAACTAAGAAAAAAATAATTATAAAGCGACAAATTTAATTGAATGATGATTTTGAAGTAAAAATTGAGTTACAGATCAAATTCCTTTTTTGCAAAGTATAGGTCAAGTAATGAAAAAAAAATTTCTAAAGCAGTCCTTAAATGTGTACTTGAGGTCAAGTCCTTGGCGTGGCCTTGAGGATCAAGTGCTTGTTAACAACACTGATGGATGGGGCAAAATCTGTAATGTGGCCTGTCAAGATGTCCGAATAAACAGACCAAGTGAATAAAACAGCCAAATGTGATCAAAGCTCGCGGACGAAATCAACGGAGCAGTGAAATAGTCAACTGAGTATGCAGCATCAATGCTGAATACCGCTTTGTCTTTCATATCACGGCGATTGGCCGAGCAACCTCTGACATCATGTGGCGAATAAATAAACAGCATGACTGCATGGTAGTAGCCTACAAGTGCAAGTGTAGAAGCCAGGCTGGTTGGGCCGGTTGGCGCTGGCACGATGCTTGCCGCACACATAGCTGACAGGACAGTTACAGCTGCCAGAGCTCTATAGCGACCCATACTGCAAACCGGGTAAAAAAGAAGGGACGACTGGGAAAGCAGAGATAGTGATTATGTTATGTTTGGCCCACATGGGTTGATCAAAGTGACGAGCGGTGGCGACCGAGCGACGAATAAATTGCAAGCACGTGTTCTGTCCGTTCAATTCGGACAAACAGACAAACAGACAGACAGACAGACTCAGCAGCGTCGGAGCAACTAAGAGTGCTGTCACAGCGCGACAATCAAAACAAGAAATTTGAGCTAATGCTCACGGGACGCGCGAAAGCCTACAGCAGTTCCTGTTCGCAAACTGTCAGTCTATCTCCAGCCATTTCGTTGCGACTTTTATGGAGGTACCGTCCTTTGATGCCCTCGTACGCAGGTTTTCTTAAACCTAGAAAATCGAGACTTGGACCGTTGAAATCTACATTCAATGCTGAAAATTTCATACGCATGCCCATGTCTATCTCAACTGGTTTCAGCGCAATTCGCTCTTGCAATGTGTCTCGCAGCCTGAAATCGCCAAAAAAATCCACAAAACCCCCTATTTTGGCGTTCAAGGTCATTGAATTGGGCGCCAATCGAGAGCCAGTGTACGACTTCCTATTAGTGATTAATAGTAACCCATTACTGAGATACAGCAACTTATTGGCCAAAAATCGCAAATTTTGCCTACCCCCTCTCATTTAGCGCCCTCGTTCGGGGTGACCCCCTTCGAATTTATGAAAAAGCTTTACGGTTCCTGAAACTAGAGTCTTCCAGGCAGCCGACGGTAAAGATTTGGTGATCCTAGCTTGAACCGTTTTGCCTGATCCACCCGTGTGACAGACGGACAGACAGACGGACAGAATTGCGATGGCTAAGACGCGCTATAAGCAGTAGCTGCTTTCGCGCATAAAAACCACTTACATGGCAAATTTAGGAGCACAGTTAAGATTCTGAGGACCCGTAATCTATTCTGTCAGATATGTGCAGCTGTCTATCGGAAAACTGCACCTTCATGCCATGACTACTCTAATAACCTGCAACGCGAATGCGTGGAAAAGAAATGAAACAATATGAGAAAAAAATGGCAATGGGAGAGGGTTGTTTCAAGGCCGTCAACAATGCTAGAAGTAAAGATCAAAACCTGGTAAATTTAAGGTTAGGGTTAGGGTTAGGTGGCTGACCTTCTTCTTATGTAAGCTTTCATCTGCAGTAGAATCAGTGCACATGATCAAGTCAGTGTCTGTAATCAGTTCATAAGCTCTGTCACCAGGCCGGTGAAAACAATCTTGAGCCAGGTGACCTGAACATCAAACAACTGCAAGTACAACTACAATTATTACTACAAACACCACTACAACTACCACAACTACATCAGTTCACAGGTCTTGTCACAAGTCTGACACGCTACCGTTACTGTTAGCAAGCCACCACAGAGCGGCGCTAATCTCTGTTTCCTTAGCACACAGGCTGACACCAGCTTACACTGCAAGGTGACTACAGATACGAGGCTAGTGAATCGCATGGTGTGCCCGTTTGCATCCCAGCTTTCACTGGTATTCACTGTGCCTACCCACAGACGGATGGCCAGGCTGAGTTAACCTCGGTGGCGGGTTATAATTTGGCACTAATTATCTGTGCCATTGCTATATCATAGCATGGGACAGATTATAAAAGCACTTCTGTCATTCTGCCTGTAAACACTTCTACGGCCACAATTTTGATTTGATTTTGACGAAATTTTGCACAGCGAGTCAAGGCCCGAAAAGTAAGATCGAGTTTGTTTGGGATAAAAATCTAACAACTCTGTCCTCCATTTTACCCCAATTTTTAAAAATTTGCACTACAGCCTATGGGGACTTCAAAGCGGTATAACTTGGTCCCGTAAAAAATAATTGCGTGCTGTGTTTACCTCTCCCCTATTTTTTGGGTTGGGCAATCTAACTGTGTCATTTAAATTTACCCCCTAACGACCCTTGTTGCCATACCAACCATTCAAAAGCTGCAAAATTTTGCATTACAGAGAAATGGAGATTTCAAAGCGGTATAACTCAGTCCCTGTAAAAGATAATTGCTCCCTGTTTGCACCTACCCCCTATTTTCAGGCCCGGGCAATCTGATGGTGTTATTTAAATTTCTCCCCCGCCGACCCCTGTTGCCGTGGCAACAAATTTTGGGACAAAATTGCCTGTGACTCGGCCCCTGTAAAAGATAATTGCGCGCTGTTTGCACCTACCCCCTATTTTTGGGCCTAGGCTACTTGATGGTGTTGTTACAATTTTCCCCCTGCCAACCCCCATTGCCATGGCAACGAATTTTGAGACAAAAATGACTATAACTCAGCTCCCACAAAGATAATTGCACACTGTTTTCACCTACCCCTATTTTGGGCCTGGGCTATGCAATGGTGTCATGTATATTTCTCCCCTGAAAACCTGTTGTCATCCCAACCAACCGTTCTTATTCAAAGACAAAATTGGTTGCAGCACAGCATGTATTAAAATGTCTCAGTCATTGTTACATCACACATAATTTTTTCCTTGCACCAACTTCCTTTACCCGCCTGGAGGTATTCTGAAAACAGTAAATAAATTTATTGTCATATAATTAAATACCAAAAATTTGTCAAAAGTCGACTAAAAACAGCAAAAATCAGAGCAAAAAACTTCAACAGTTTACAAAGCTATGTAAGGGCGATACGAGTCAAAACTTGAAAACAGCAAAAATGGTTTTGGGGCGATATTATCGCGTGTTGAATTCCAGACTGGCCCTTACAAGACTAGCCATTCTAAATACTTGAAATACAAAAACAGAAGTCGCAAGCCGAAACAATGTAGTACACCAGTCCGTGCTGACACCACGTATAATGCAGTGAATGCTAATGCCCATGGTAGAAAGACACGTCCAGGCATGTCTGAATTTTAGTCTATCATTCTGTCTGCATGTGCGCGCAGTGGCGTGACGTCATAGTGACAACAAGAGCATCAAATGCTGAAACGCAGCTGCTAGGCTATTTATAGTGTGGCAATGGGACAGAACGTATTTCTAGTTTAACCACTGATAAGTAGTACATCAGCAGACCTTTGCCTCCACATTTGCGGCACGTTGTGTCATAAACTGCATCAAGTTGAATTGGAGCCACGCCATGTAAACTTACCATCTTTCTCCTTTTCTCATCCAAACTAAACGCACTGTACACAGCGACTCAACTGAACTGAACTAAACTGACTAATGGGCAGTGCTTCAATTGTGGAAAAAAATGAGAGAAATTTAACAAGCAAGCGACACCAAAGGCGTTGATGTCTGGAAAGAAGGTGTCCCTTCCCCAGCCGACTAAAAGGTCTGGGGGTGTTGTAAGCTCCCCACCTGAAGTTCAATTTGGAGTATATTAGCCATAAAAATGGATTATGGCGACGATTGTTTGGTATGAAAATGATGACAAAAATGGTGACAGAAAGGTTCAGATCAATTACAGTTCCCCCTCCAGTCTCCCAGAAGTGGAGGAATCCCTTCCTCTTGGAAAAAAGTGAGGGTACAACGTTCTCCCTCAATGACAATGGGCTTCAGTTCAGTTCAGTTACATTGCGCTGTATGCACTTTAACATACATTCGCATCAGTGGCACTGTGGGCTGAAAAAGTAGGCAGAAAATTTCAATTTTTTGGACAGACATGCAACTAAATTTGCGACAGAATTCTGACAGACAACAGAATGGGTGGTAAAAATTTCAAGTTTACCCCTAAATTCCCACAGAACAGGAGTTTCTTGAGACATAAGGAAAATTATAGAACAATTTTCATGGTGTTCAGAATGCAAAAAAGGCAACTGGCCCCTGACCCACCTCATTCACATACAAAATGGCACAAATAACTCCCAAATACACTGCCAGGTTTGTGGATGCATTGGGCAAGTCTTCCAACTGAACTGACACAAACAAATTGAAATAAAAAGATTGTGATTGACAGTAACACAAGATAAAGAATTCACATCATACGTGGTCTGAATGTTGGTTGGATCAAGGTTTTTTGCCTGTAGAACTACTACCATCACTACTACAAGACTACCACTATTACAATTAGGATTAAAGTTAGGGTTAGGGTTAGGGATAGAATCATGGGATATCATACGTGGTCTGAACGTTGGTTGGATCAAGATCTTTGCCTGTAGTTTGATTCACGACTTTCATTGACAGAGCGATCTTGCTACCATCAGCCTAGCAACACCACACACGTGCACAACGTCTGCATATGAAGGTTAAAAAAGTCATAGCTCATGTGTTCTTTATAGAATAATTAATTAACTGATTAAACAAACAAATAAAATAATTAATAAATAAATTAATTAACGAACTAATTGGTTAATTAAGCTAACTAAATAAATTAAACAATTTGAATAACTGAGAAAATGAATGAATTAATTAATTAATGAGCAAATAAATGACCAGTTAGACAAACAAATAAATAAATTAATTAATCAATTAATTCAGTTAACAAAATAAATTAAATAATTTCAATAAATGAAGAAAAAATACAGCTGAATGAATAAACAAATCAATTAGTTAATTAATTAAATAAATACATTACATAATTTAAATAGATGAATGAATAAATTAATGAATGACTAAATCAACCAACTGATTGCAGAGCTACAGAGCATCACCTGCCACATGGGATCACACAGTGCGGAGACAGTCAGCTGTCCAAGTATTAATCATCTGATAGTGACTCGACCTATGCCTAGGCAAAGAAAGAATGAGAGAACTAGCTAACCTGAGTTCACGTGAAAGATGGCCCTTACAACAGTACATGTGTGCCATGTGTGGGGTAAATTGAAAAAGTAATTTATAAAGAAATATCAGCAGCAAAGTAAAGACAAAGTCCAGTACTTGCTGTAGCGCTTCTTACATGAGTCACACTCAGGACCAGAAGCGATTTACAATCTCTGGGAGGCAGGTGGCAGCTGATTGGCATAAGCTAATGATACCACAGTGCACTATGCAGCCATCCACATTTACTAGTCAATTTCCCATCTAGCAGTGCATCTGTGTACCTCAGCAGAAATGACTTTACAGAAGATCTTTTCTCCAACTGATAACACTTCATCAGGTGAATCAACCGCAGTGTTGGATATCTGTGACCGATGCATCAAACCTATTGAAACAGTGCAAAACATAAGCTTTTAGTTGTCAGGACATCCAACAAAAAAACACAAATGCAGTTGATTAAATAGTTACATTCAGAAGGGCAACAGGTTTGGGGAGAAAAATTTAAGCATTTTTGAAAAAACTTTCATGTACTTTTTCCAGAAATAATCCCGTAATATTTTACTACCTCCCATCATTTTTTTTTCTGGCAAAAATATTTTTGAAAATAAAATTGCAGTCAGACTGGTTTTTAAAAGAAACTAAAATTTGAGAACCTTCAAAACCCCCTTGCATCAAATTGCAAAACTTTCAACACCCTCTTTGATTTTCATGAACTTTGCAGGTCCTGGAAAAATAAAATTTATTATCTCTGCCAAGTGTGAACGTTGTGAACATAGGAGATTGGTCGTTCTGTCCGTGATTCCGTCGTTCCTTCTGTGTACGTGATGACTCATAATGGCAATGACGTCATTGCACCAACAGCCCAAGCAGCAACGCCCGCTATTACTTTTCCCTCCCTCCATGAAACGGCTCTTCCTTCCCCTCCCTTTTCCTTGTTGTATCATGTAGTTGTAAATGAGGTGTTGTTGTATTTGTACGTGTAGTAGTAGTAGTAGTAATGTTTAAATCACTTCACTTGGCGGAGGGAGATATGCACTATCATGAGCACCTTCTAGTTTTCAATAATTTTCCAGTACCTGTGGCCCAGTGTGATTTAACTTTCACCTTTTATTTTCGTTTCAGTTTCTGTTTCGTTTTTACCATAGTTTCAGTTTTGTTTCCGTTTTAAAGGATTTTTTCGTTTCCATTTCAGTTTCCGTTTCACACTGTCATTTTTCGTTTCAGTTTTACACATTTCTGTTTTAGTTTTCGTTTTTACTCGATCAGATGCAGTTAGAATCAAAAACAAACACGCAGTATAAAACATGAGAAAATAAAGCATTATAGGCCTGTAAGACTTTGCTTTGTGGCTGGAAGCAATCTGCAATGACCGTTTGTTTGAAGCAACTTGGAACGACTGTTATCTTTGTGCTTTCAACAAATTCTGCCAATTGCTCTGAATGCTCTGAATTGTTTTCCGCTAGTTGTCCAACTTGTCGATGTCAGAATTTGTTGCTCATGCCATCCACAGCACTACATTTTAGCATCAAATGAAAAATATTCTTATATAGGCACTCGTGTTTTCGTTCACAGATCGCGTTCGTTGTTACAGCTCAGTGATGCAACAGTGAAAACGTTAGACCGTGTCGTGTTGGCAGTCATCAGCTATTGTACGCCTCTGCTGCATGGTGGTCAAATAACGAGCTTCGGCGTCGGCGTCTGTTGGTCGCTATTAATTGTACGTTTGTCTTTCCTGAATGATGACGACAGTATTTCTAGATGATGGACACTGGACAAAGCAAAGAATTGGACCACACAACTTTGCCAGCTTTTGATGCAGTTGTCAAGATACTGCATGCGCTACCAGGCTGCAGTTGTTATCACTGACCAGTCAGATACGCCATTTCTCATTAGATCTGTTCGACGTCTTACAGCGACACGCTGACGGCGGCCACTGTGTGCGCTTAAAACCCTTCACCAGACTGACGGGGGCTCGCTCACTCACTGTGGTCATTAACACTACACTGAAAACAGGGACATCACATCCTGATACGACTGCTGTTAATTACACAGTCAGATGAACAAAGCAACGTCGCTTGCCAACTTTAAATGCGTTGGCAGCTCATTTCAGTTTCCGTTTTTGGGTTTTTCCGTTTCCATTCTATTATCGTTTTGGACTTTTTCATTACCATTTCGTTTCCGTTTTTACTGACAATTTCGTTTCCGTTTTCGTTAACGGAATTTGTTTAAGTCCATTTTTGCGCATCGCTGTTTCCATTTCCGTTAACGTAAAATACACTGCTGTGGCCATCATGCATATAACACTTGTGAAAACAAAAAACGTACGAAATCACTTGTCAGCTTTGCTCCAGGTCAACCAGAGCAATAAAAGTGCCTTTCTCCAACAACAGCAGCAAATGAAACACTGTTTGTTTAATAGTTAAATCATATACCTCATCATGGGAAACACATGTCAGAGCTAAAGAGCGTCACCTGCCATATGGGATTATAGCGGTAAACATGCCCTACCTTGACCCCAGCCAGACAAACTAGTACGATACTCGATTTACCTAACCCAGAGAAATGGAAGGCTGAGTCGATCTTGTTGTTGGTTATATACCAAAATGATTTAAGACCTGTCCACAGACATTGACACATCAAAGTAGTAACCACTTGATAGCGACCCGACTGAGAGTTAAACTCACGTCCTCACAATAATAATAATAATAATAATAATAATAATAAGTGAACATTTATATAG
>Ga0056128_1012622_pt1 | contig 10310 bp, 5 predicted proteins | sample WorMetLIZISLAND2_FD_71113 | JGI IMG/M metagenome (GOLD analysis project Ga0056128, IMG submission 71113) | Marine gutless worms symbiont microbial communities from Max Planck institute for Marine Microbiology, Germany - Olavius geniculatus... ... | reverse complement strand
GGCTCTCTCTAGATCCGCGATGAACACAGTGGGTGATATTGGATCTCCTTGTCTTGTACCCCTGCTGGTTGCAAACCAGCTTCCTTCTTGCCCACATACTCTCACTGCTGCCTGAGCATCATTATGATCATTACAGAAAGCTTATCATCATTATTATAGAAATCTTTAATGTGGCTTACACAGTGCTAAAATATTGCAAATGCATATCACTGTTTAGCTTGCCGGATGATAACGATCATGAACAATACAGAGTTCAAGCGATAGATAAAGTGAGAGAGTGTAGGCCTATAGGGGGAAAATCGAACAGATGGTGTTGACATGTAGCCTAAATCGTTAGTGGGAAAATGATGTTATAGAGCTAATAGCAATGATAGATGTATAACAGAGAGACTCCTCTTCAGCTTAGAAGATGACAGTTCATTTACACGTTCAAGGCTACTATCATCGATGAGCGAGAAGTGATCAGCTGAGAGTGAGATATGAGTAGAATATCAACTGCACAGCGATCAAGCGGAGCTGTGCCAGACTTTATCAACCTCATACCCCACTGTCTTCGATTTGTTTTGTTCGTGTTGCACGACATCTTGTACAGCGGACAATCACTGCCACTCCAATCAGTGGAGTTTGCGCATTACAGCCAAACACACGATAGATTGATAAAAACGCACAATGACAAACAGGAATAAGATCATCATCGACGGTAGTTATAGTTATATGCTCGACTAGCTAATTAAACATACATCTAAATTGTGTGTGTCTGAAAACCGTATGATGTCTCAGTGAGTGTTTGCCGTATTTTTTTTAGATTTTGGAAGTTCTTGAAGGTTTCGTGCCATCGTGGACGACTTTGGCGATGGCGGAAGTTAAGGCTGCTGAATCAAACAGAAGTACAGGTATTCTGACTCAGTTGTAAAAGTAAAACAATAAACAATGAGAAACAGAAAAAGTGGGATAATTGGATAAAAGACTTTGGCGATATGAATCGTTTACTTAAATTTTAAGGCAGACGAGACAAAAATTAGTACGTGATCAAATCGCAGAAGCAGACAAAGTAGGCCCCTATCACTAGCTACGAGTGTGCATGTCGCCGATCATTTTCAGCATACAAGAATCTGTGACCTGAGGCAATCGACAGCAGCAATTAAACCCACCTCTACAATCTCTCTATGCATCGCCCAATTACTCTTTTTCTCACTCTTTCACTCTGCCTCGACCTCGCCGCTTTCTATGCCGTCCAAAGGCTCTCTTGGACACGCGCCTACATCGTTCTGCGTGCAAGTCTCTAGTCTAGGCCTATAGCAACTAGTTCTTCAGTGACGTGAGTCACGTGATGAATCCTATCCGGCGTCTGCTATAGTGTATGATGAATTCACAGTTGCCGGATCCAGCGTGCATGGTTGCCAATCGCTGCTTATGCGCATGCGCAGGAAACATAAACCGAAACCGAAACAGCCTATCTGAACAAATTCTGCCGGACTGGCAAAAGATTAAACACTCATCATTGAGACAGCAACAGTGACGAACAGCGTCCGGCAGCACCCAGCACTGTAGAGTTTTACGCTACTTTGGCGCCATTCTTTCAGTGGTAACTTGCTTTTTTACTTTTGTTCAGATATTTTGTCTGTCAAACACATTGATTTCGAAAATTTGCTTTTCACTGCATTCTATGCAAGTTGTCAAAAACTTTTTTTAAATTTTAAAATTTAATCATATATTTCGCAATCGCACGGGGTCGCCCGGCCACGACAGTATGGCACCGAGAACTTCCAGAACTTGTGAAATGCGGTTTGCCTGTAAACTTTTTATCGTAAACTGCAGCTGCGCAGTGCTGCCGAGTTGTTAAATAAACCTCATTGATTTGATAAGCAATAATTTGCTGCGCAGTTACGAAAACCATAACAATCATTATTGGCGTTATTGCTATTGATTGGAAAAGCGGGGATGAGGTTATGAATGCAGTAGAAACGTGTTGATTTTACAGTTCGTTCCTCGGAATTGCTCATTCTGTGACCGCCTTTTACACATACACGCATATCACACGCGTGGTGGCTTTCAGCAGTAAATTGAGTGATGAGCCATAGACTATTAGCCAATAATACCCGCGTTCAGTCAATCAGCGAGGCCTCGCTCACCCGAGAATCAGTCAATGCACTCTTTCCATCACCCCGGTCTGCCAAGCGACACCAACGCCAGCACTAGCTGTCAGGCCGCCTGTCCTGTTCCTGTCTGCTACAAATCGCGCGCTGTGACCTCTGCATGCACGACCGTCTCACACTGAGAGGAATCATTTTACACGATTTTCAATAATTTAATAACTGAACTGAACTGAACTAATGCAGTAATGCATTAGCCTACTGCCGGTTCATTGGTCAGTTCAGTTATGTTATGTCGCTCTGTACGCACCTTTAGGATCTATAAATTAGCGTTTTATTTAACTAAAACCAAAAAACATTGCCACTACTTTGTAGGTCTATTCTATAAACTATGCTGTATAGTTAACATATTTCGATACTAAAATAAAATTAGTGAAATGTATACTTTTTTGGTTAAAAAGCCAAAAACAAGAAAAACAATAAAACTGTTAGAAATGGCTAAACATTTTGCTGCAGTAACAGATTGCAAAAAACGTAAAGTCTTTACACTGCCAGACTACAGATACGCGGCTTAGTGCATCGCGCGGTGTGCTCCAGCTATCGACAGTAGGCCTACTCAATGCGCCTACCCACAGAGAAATGGCCGGACTGGGTTGATTGTAGCGAGTGAAATTTGTAACGTCTTTAACTGTGTCGACTGGAGTGCAACAGCGATTCGTAGGTCTATTCGAGTTCATCCATGAAATAAAGTAAGAACAACAATAATCATCAGTATACAATAAGTTCATAAAATATATATCAAATAAAATTTTTATATGCAAAAAATTCGTTAATCGGATTTCAGTATATTCCAAGCCGAAATTAACGTATCAGTGTAATGTTGCGTACATTTGTTGTAATAAGTATAAACAGCTGTGCAGCAAAGCGAGTAAACACTTAATTTTGAGAAGTAATTTAATAACAGATTAGTAAGTTTTGGTTTACTTTTTTTCGCAGTTTACTTTTGAGTGTAACGGTAAAAAATAATTAGAATCGGTTCATTCTGGATTATTTGTTAGTCATAAAATATGAAAGCGGCATCTTATTATGGACCACGGTGTTAGATCATCATCCGTTACGTCTATTGTTTTGCGTATTTCAGATTATCAAGAAAATAAAACTACCTGTATGAAAGAAGTTGATTGACACATGATGACGTCACAACAAGTGTCAGTAATCAGTCGACCAATCACAATTGAGACACCTAGCTACGAGTACATGACGTCATACGGGCTTGCTGTCAGTGCAAAACTGACAAGCGAACAGCAGTTTGTCGCAGCATTCTGCAGACGTCAAGGTGTGATTAGCCGGGGACTGACGTTTGCTTGTGCTGCCACGACTTCACTTTTCACCAGCGCCTCTAAAATATCTTTTGACATGATCTAGCACTGGCACTACATGAGCTAGATTATAATAATAATAATTATTATTACTGTCCGCGAAAGCGACGCCGGTATTGTTTTCAGCATTTGTGCGAAGTTTTTTTTTCTCCGTTAACACGATAAGTTATGAACCGCGGTATTTAGCATAATGGATTTCTGCATGAACATGTATTCTGACAACCACTATAAGCCAATTAAATATTAAGGTCATGGTACTGCGGCTATCCGCGGGCAGTAATTAGCCTTGAGCAAGACTTGACAGTCTAGTTGTTGCTGCTGTGCGAGATATCCCTGCTGCTTCACGTAGGCTAGCATTCATTCCACACACACTTCTAGGCCTACTGCTGCGGCTGCTGCTGCCAGGCCGTGACGTCATCGTGTCACGTGACCCGCACCAACACTAATGGATGCCGGAAGTGTATCGCTCCGCGGCGCGCGTGTCCCACGCTCGTCTGCACAAAGTAGTTCCGGTTTCCTGCACGCCTGGATGTCCCAGTGCAACTCAGTGCGCTAGATCGTTCATTCACAAACTGGCCCAGCACGTCATCACTCATCGGCGACTTTGTTAAGTGTTCTTGCTTTCATTAGCACGACTTATCTTCTTGCTCTTGACAAACACGGCTGCCAATTCTGATATTTTGTAATAGCGAAAATCATCTGTTCTGCTAGATTCCACTAAAACTTGTGTTTACTCGATAAATCAGGTGTGCACATGCCTGTGTGTGCCCGTGTGGTGCGGACTCTGTAGTCCAGTGAAGTACAAACTCCATCTGTTGCGGACTTGTTGGACAGCAAGCAAACATCTACTATAGGCATGTAAGGATACTGTGGACTAGTTGTGAGGCTTAATGTACACAGCAAATCCACAACAAATCAAAGGAAGTGGGGTTTGGGTTGCGCGCTGCTATTGTTGCTGTTATTGGCTGCTATTGTACATTACCGAGACAGTAGTAAATGATAAAATATCGCGTATGATTAATTAAGCTTATTGTTGTTAACTGACAACGGCTCAGATAAAATGACCATTTGATAGACATACAGACGGACAGACACACCGCAAACTTATTAGTTCACAGGTGTTACACTTTTTTCAGCTATAGAGACAGGCAGCTATATTGACAACGTTAAATGCGAATGATTTTTACTGCACAACAAATGTTCAGAATAACGCGAGTGATTTTCGACACAGTAATTTTAGTGTTTCTCTTAATCATGAGGCGTCTGTATCAGTATCCAAACCTACATCTTCACGTCTTTCAGTTTGCTTAACGTCGCGTGTAGGGGAGAGCGGGGCAAGATGCCCATGCTAAGGATTTTTTTCATTTTTCTTGAACATAATTTTCTGCAGGTAACAGTTTTGGTGGTTTCAATGGACAAATACTAAGTGCTTTTAAACTGTGGTATGCTATTAGCTGAAGCATGCATAATGTATAGAATAAATTACAAAATATTAACTTTGTTATCATGGGCATCTTGCCAATGATGCCCATACCGTGGGCATCTTGCCCCAATTAAAAAATGTAAATTTTCTGTCATTATATAAGTGTTAATAACTGGATTCAATATTATTAGTACCACCATTATTAGCATTAATATTAGTTTATTAAGAATGCCTGCCTGGTGTAAGTGCTCAAGTTACAACTATGTGCCACATTTTGCCTATATACTGGCAAATAAATAGATAGAGTGCACTTTGTCTTTATTTGTTCACTGGTTATTTTTCCGTTTCGTATTGTGTTCGTGTCGTATTTCTGCAGCGCAAAAGCCAATGGTCTTAAACTTTTTGTCAGGTTGTAGCGTTCGTTATTTGAAAGAGTTTTCTTGTGCTAGGGTAAGAAGAACGAAATCCGTCCGTCGTGCGAATAGCATGTTGCGTCACGTTGTTATACTTACTTGCCGAGGCGGCAAATCGGTTTATCGCAGAGGAGGAGGACAAATTGAAACGGTTCGTGGCGCCTGCATTGCGCGGTGTGCCGCTACAGATTGAGTCGACGTGATAACCCGGCGCCAACGGCCATCACAACCAACGACACTGTAACTCAATTGCTCTTATCACTTCCATCCCGCCTTCCATAGCTGTCTATCCACTTTCAATCTCCTTCTATTACCGCGTTCGTCTCATACTGGTGTCCGGGTGTTTGCTTCCCTGCTTGCCGACAATATTAATTTCTCCATCGACTCGACTTGTGCGGATGACACCGCAAGATAAGCGACCGCGAAATAGCGGAACAAACGAAGACAGAAAGACGAAATGAAAATATAATTTTCACAAAACAATTTTCTGCATTTGGCTGCAATTTTAAATTCGATTATAAAGCGTGGCTGCAGTAGGTAACATGCAAAGACCGCAACTGAACGACGAGAGTCGGTGGCAATAGTAGGCCTGATAGTAATAGTGATTAGTGAACAACTGATCATGTGGTACATCAGTAGACTTATAGAAGACTGAGAAGAAGTAGACTCTCATGCTTCAGAGGCTGAGCGCCTGTCAGCTGGTTGGTTGTCATGGCGACGAGACGAAACGTCGACAAATTCAGTCGCACCGTGTGTCTGCGTGTGTGTGCGAATTTGTATCGCAGGTCACGTGCCGCGATCACGATCAACTGTGGATGAACGGACTCGCGACGCGTGAACGCTAATTAGCACTGTAGCTAGCACTAGCTAGGGCACTTGCTCGTCCACTCGGCTACACACAGTTGACCTCCACCTAGCGGCGCCGAGAAACCGACAATTTACGATTGACAGCGGCCCGTAGGCCGGACTCAAGAACGTAATGTTGATGTATTATAGCGTTGACATACTAACGTACACTGCGTCACGCGCGCGCGTTAACTAAAAGCGCTCCGACGACACGAACCTCGGCCAACGCTTATGCTGTCGCCTAGCGAACTAAACCGAATTAATCAACTTTCTGAATCCGTATATCTTTGTTCCTGAAAGTGAAGTTACTGAATCTGATCGTCGGCAAAATCTGACTGGTTGGTTCTGTAGCGAGTCGCCATCGGTCCGCGAAATGTCATCGAAATCTGCTCATAACTGGACGAAATGCGCAGTGACTGGAAAGTTTCAATTTACGCTCTAATAAGCTATCTTTTAACGGTAAAGAATCCCGGGTGATCCAAAATACAGTAGCCTACACAAGGGAGCTGGATCGCCAACAAATTAAATCTAATCACATTTTGCGTGGGCCTTGCTTAACCTTTTTAAAAATTTACCAAGATCTATTTATAACTTTTGAAGAGATCTTGCACACGAAAGGACAAACAAAACGTAACCTGTTTCTTTGGCGAAAGTGAGTTCTATAAGTAGGCCTACCTCAGGGAGTCCCCCTGGCCTACCTGGCTGTACCACACACGCGAAAACTGCGACATTCACTCCAAGAAGCTTGTTAACATGCGCTTTTCCGCTGAATGCGCATACTTTTTTTATTTTACGCAAACGCACACAGAGAACGTGGTAAGTAAACGGCGAATCGCAAAAAAACGTAAAAACATCACACAGTGCGAAATTACGTCATGCTTTCATATGTCATGTCTTCTTCTTCTTTTTCTGTCTCTTTCACCTTCCCGTGGAAACGATAAGGTAAATAATTATAGGGAATGTTTTCAGACTGTTGTCTCCCGTCAATTGTACGGCTTCCTCGCTATTCAACTGTAGGCTTATTTGCCTGGTGTTTTTTGCGTTGTCCATCTATTTCTTTGGCTAGCCGCACCTTTAATGGCTTCGAAGTCCTGACTCCATCTATAATATGACAGTGGGCTGAGCACAGTGCTCGTGCTGGTAGTTTTTTTCTGATTCTATTCTCGTCATATGACCAAACCAAGCCATTCTGTGCCTCCGGATCGTGTCGCTATATTCGTGTGTACAATATGTACCAGCTGATTAGGTCGTATTATTTCCGCTCCGGTGTACGGTTGTAATATCTAGGCCTACAAGACAGCTCATTGGCGGGCCGCAGGCGATGACAAAGCGAAGCTTTCTATCGGCTATAGGCCTACGAGCGTAGCCTATTAGGCTACTGATGAACCGATCACAGCTGTTGTTGTCTTTTGACTGCTTTAGGACGTGCAGAGTGCAGACAAACGGATACAAAGTGAAAAGGGGGATTAATTTATTTGCCACAATTTTACACAAGTAGAAGCGACCAAAGATCTCACACCTCTGCCAGAATGTTGCTGCCAGTTGGACACCACAACGGAGTCTTCGTTTACGTCCTATCATCAGCTAACGATAAAGAATCCTGCGTTATACGGAAACCGGAATCAACAACAAACAATTCAGATCGCCACCAGCATCTGTTGCTTTGTTATTTAGTTATGCCACATTGAAAAAATCATCAAAATCCGTTCGTAAACTAACTTTATGACTTAATTTTGCACACAAACCCACAATGTACATAAATGGAGAAAAGAGCACTGCTGTAGTGCGGAGAGCAGTTTGTCCACTAAAGCTAACCAGTCGTGTTACTGCAGCAACTGCATTATATGCATTGAATATTAATTCTTAAAAAATAGCAAAATTATAATACGTACAGAGAGATGCCGTGAGCTCAAGTGCTGTCTGCTGCTATGACAGCAGCCGCATTGATGCTGCATGGCGTCATTTTCACTCTCTTCAGCAACAAACTATGACGGCACGCACCGAATCAGTCTCCGATACTGTAATGTTGCGATTTTTCTGATTTTCTGAATTTTTGAGTAGGCTAATACGGATGGCAGTTGCGTCGTGTTTTTTCGTTGTATTCGCCAGGTGCCAGCAATATTCTCGTCGGATATTGTGATCTGTCTGTGGATGTGTGAAATAACCTGTGCTTCTCCCGTGACTACCGACAACACTTGCACACTGATTGATAAAACTGTCAATAAACTCAGAACAAGTTTATTTTCCTAAATGTCTCAAAATTAATCGCGCAATTTAGTAAACCCAGAGGCAGTCGAATTTTGTGGACTCACTCCGTCAAATTTCCATAGCGTGCATCAAAGGTGTAGGACATTTCCTTCCCTGGACATGTTTCCCCAGGATGTTTCCCCCTGGTCGGTGGCACCCCGGACGTTTCCCCCTCCCGATACTGTTACATGAGAATCAATCGAGCGCTAGATAGACATATTTTTCAGTGTCAGCATAATGAAAGAATGCAGCAAACATCAAATACTCTTGTGTTATCATGATAATAGGCCTAAATAGTACGTCAAACAAAGGGCAAGTCTCGAAAAGTCTTCAGTTCTCAACGTCTCAAGAAACAGCTGCAGACGGCGACGTCAAATTGCCACTCAAAAAGCGCAGCAAAAAGAGTGTCTGCAATCTATCGAATTTTGCTTTTTTGTGTAGCCTACATAAAAATGCGTGCGTTAACTTCTTCTACTCTCCTGGTTCAGTCTGCATCGAGTCGAGTTTAATCGTCTCGTTGGCGCCTATAGCCTACATCCCTAATTGCTGTTAATTGTCGCGTTTACTAAGAATCATTGAGTTTGAAAAATACTGAACGGCGACGAGACTTCAAAGACTGAGTTGCTTTTGGTGTTGCAAGAAATTTTTGCTCAAGCTTGGCGCTGACTCTGATAATATCTTGTTACTGGCTTAGAGGGGGAAACGTCCTATAGGCACTCGAAAAGCAGGGGGAAACGTCCCGGCGGGGCAAATGTCCGAGGGGGAAACGTCCGCGGTTGACAGGCCCAGGAGGGGGGGGTAAATGTCCGGCTCCCGCATCGAACTCCTCGACGCCGCCGTCGATTGTTTTTGCGCCACCGCCGTCGCATTTAATGTCTAGTTTTTCAACTGTAAGACATTTTTCAGAAGTCCTATAAATCTGAAAATGAGAGATTGGTTTCTTGGTGGAGAAAAAAGATAATGAATGCAGGAGACATAGGTTGACTGGGTGATGTGACTTAATTACTTCAAACACAGCAAAAAGACAGTCATTGACATAAACACACGTATAATTTTGTCAACAAAGAAGCTCTTCTCTTTTCCGACGAGCCCATAAGGTTGGAGGTTTGGGGTATCACCTGCGAATTTTTTTTAATTTAGCCGCGCCGCCGACGTCGGAAAAATGCGACACGTCGACGAGTCAGTCAAACAATTTTGTTGTCAGTTGTAAACGCTTTAAGTCGTCGACGCCAGCATCAGTCATAACCTTTCGCAGAAAAAAACTTCGTTCCAGATTGGATTTCTGAATCTGTTTGCCTATCTTTCTGTGTCTGCAGTTTCAGAAGCTTTGCTGTATACTTTTACGTTGGTAACTTGGCGTACTGACTATATATGATAACGAAGTTACGACTTCACATAAAAGACATGGCGTTAGGTGACTCTTATGCTTTTCTACTGAGAAATATGCCACAAAATGATATGAGCTTCATTTCACTCAGCGACGTCGAGCCGTAACCGGATGAAACGATCAAATCAACAATAAAGTAATTAGCGAATAGAACGAGATTTTTAATGGCTTTTTTTCAAAATCAATTGAATCACTAACCCATTCAGGGCTAGCGTACTATATATAGGACACATACTTTGATGGTAAATAATGAAATAATTTAAAACTTAACGGGTTAAAACAACGACACAATTAAGACTAGAAATTTGGGGCAAAGCCCAACGTGAGTCCGCCCGGCGCCCTAAGTCCGACTGGGGGAAATTAGGGGTGGGGTAAAATTTCCTCGGCACCGAAGTCACGTGCCCCGAACTCAAATGCATTGGCATACGCCGAACGCGCATTGTCGACTTAGGGTAGGTCAACATGAGCGCTTATAACTTTGTTCGTAGTGGACGGAATTTCACAAAATTTTCTTTGTTCAAC
>Ga0056128_1012621_pt1 | contig 10310 bp, 4 predicted proteins | sample WorMetLIZISLAND2_FD_71113 | JGI IMG/M metagenome (GOLD analysis project Ga0056128, IMG submission 71113) | Marine gutless worms symbiont microbial communities from Max Planck institute for Marine Microbiology, Germany - Olavius geniculatus... ... | reverse complement strand
TACTCCATCGCCAGTTATAAGGTCACTATAATCAGTAGCCAGATACAGATGAACACGGAAGCCTTCAGTGTTAAGCATGTGCATCACAAAGCAAGAGTTTCAGATAAGTGAATTTTGAAAGCTCTTCAGCTTCTGGAGGGCATCGCTCCGCAGACCAGGGCCATACTTAAGAGGAGAAGGGGGTTAGCGGGTTCAACCCCCCTCCCCCCGAAATGTGAAGGAGTGTCAACTGACTGCTTCCTAGGAAATTACTGAGGCTATATCTTGGCATTCGCTAAACATACGTTTTTGGACCCACACAAAAAGTCATGCCCATTACATGCACCAAATTTTGTGGAATTGTAGGGCGCATTGAGGGCTAGCCATGGGTAAAATTTTGGGCAAATACATCAAGGGGATATTGAGGGGGCGTGAGGGGAAAATTTATCTTTGACTTCCCCATATCCCCCCATTAAGGGAACTGAAGCGCTGACATTTTTTTTATCACGTGGGCTTTTAAGGGGGACGTGTTCTGGCAAAATTTCAGTCCCCCAAAAATTAATAGGGTATGAGGGGCGAGCGTTTGAATAATTCTCTCCATTTTTGGAGGTCAAAAACGATGTGAAGTAGTTTTTGGAAAATTGGAGCTGGATCGATACCTTTTATTCACTGGATTATTAGGGACTGGACTTACTTGTATATGCGGGGGTAAGCATTTTCAAATATTCGCTCATTTGTCGGAAATCGCCTCCCCCAATTTGACCCAATGTTTTTGGTATTTTTCGACAATTGTTGAAAAAATGCTCCCAGAAAATCTGCAGGCGGCCCAAAATTTTTTGTTGCGGAACATTGTAGACTAGGTAACCCTAAACATAACGCGTGATTTAATTAAGCCGTGGATGCTAGGAGTTTGGGGTTGCAGGCCCCCAAAATGTGGCCTAAAAATCGCCCATTTTGCGCGCAATGTTTGCCATAGTATATCTCGCTTATTTTCCAACCGATCGGCCATTTTTTTCACTCTTTGGTAGGCCTCACCTATCTTTGTGCGACGCCCCATTGCGATCCCGCTTTGCGCTTACGGTTGTTGGCTCAGTGCAAATAAACGAAAATCACATTACCTCCAATATCGTGGTTATTTTCGCGCGGTAATGCGCGGTTTGTTTACCACCTGGTCGGCTTAGCCGAAGGCCACATGACGTCCCATCGTGATCCCGATTTCCGCATCCGGCGATTTTTTTTTAGATACAGACCCCCAGATTTTTGGGATTGGCATTAATGTGACAGTTTTACGTACAACAGTTCAAAATTTTTCATGCTTGCTTCGCTCGCAAATTATTTATACCTTCACTTTTAAATTTGTTCCTCCGCCTTTGTTTGCCGTTATTGTTTATACTGCATGCACTAAATTTGGTCAGTCGGTTCTGAGAAAAACAATTAACATTGTCGCCACCAGATGCCATATTTTAAGACTAAAATGCATCGAATTCGATTTTAGCTGGCGCTTCGTCCCAGACCCCGCTATCTTGCAGTGCTCCCCCAGACCCCTAGCTGGATTTTGGAGGTCTTACTTCTAAGGGATGAGGAGGGAAGGCAGGGAGGGGAAAGGGAAAAGAACAGGGAAGGTCAACTCCCCAAACAAAAATACTGGCTACGGCCTTGCTCCAGATCCACCACTGGGGGCCTCTGCCCCTGGATCCTGCTGGGGGACTCCATCCGCCAGATGTCCTACTTCTAAAAAAGTGAGAATGATTGATGCATCCCTTGCAAAGACAACACGGAGTCAAAGTCAAGTAGTGTAATCAGCCTACCTGAAAGTTATTGGAAATGATTGCCACCAGTAGCTTTCTCAGAGCTTTAAAGTGCACCAAATTCGTTTTGGACCGTGCTCGGAATTACGTTCAGTTTTATAATGCCAGTCCAAAAATTTGGGGGCTTGCCCTTCCCCCCCAAAAAAATTGGAGGCCAAAAACATGCTAATTTTGGCCCAATCTTGGACCTTTTCCCATTTTGAGCACAAATATCTTCGGAACGGATCAAGATATCAAAAATTGGAAGACTAGATAACTGACAGTGTTTTCTCCCATGTTGGACAAAAAAGTTAGTGAACTTTGGTTCACTGACCACGGAGATTTAGAGGTGCAGTCATAGCCAGAAAACAGTCTTTTTCGGAAAACCATATTTCGGCCTCTAGGGGGTGCTGCGCCCCAAAATTTTTACACGTGCTATTGAATGGTCAAGGCTTGCTAGCACATACCTCACCAGGGATGGGGGCTCTCCCAACAATTTTTTTTCCAAAGGGGGTTAAAAATTGGCATAAAATTTAGTGTATAAGCCACGAAAACTTTGGAGCTAAGGGAAGTAGCCCTATGAGACTTTGCCACGTGACGTGCTGCTAGGTGGGGGTGATAACATGGGTATAACTTTTGGGGGCACCACCCCTTAAAATTTGGGAGGGCAAAAAACGTCCAAAATTTGGCACGATTTATGACAACTTTCGAGTTTGAGCACAAATGTCTCTGGAATGGATGGAGATATTGACAAGCGGCAAACGGCGTTATCAAGCGTTATCTCTCCGCTGTTGAATAAAAAAAATGGTGAACTTTGGTCCACTAACCACAAAGTTGTGTTTGCTTATTTCGACCTACCCAAAATCAGCAATGCACGTGCTTTTGGACAACTTTAGACTTTGATCGCATATATCTCGGGACTGGATAGAGATATCGATAAACGGAAAATGGCGTTTTCAACTACGGTCTATTCCACGTTGAATGCAAAAAATTGGTGAACTTGGGTTCACTAACAACAAAGTTCTGTTGTCTTATTTCGAACCACCCAAGTTCAACATTGCGTTTGCTATATAGGATAATGCAATTGCATTCAGGCCATGTGATGTTGCTGTGAAAGGAATTTCAACTCCCCTAGCTGTCCTCCCAATCGGACTTATGGCGCCGGGTGGCCTTACGTTGGGCTCTGCCCCAAATTTTTAGTTATTGTAGTTTTTAACAACACAGTTGACTGTTGGCATTTATTTGAGCATATTTCACTGGTGAAAATTCATCCTTTTGAGTGCTTCTCCTGAATGGGATAGGAATCTGTAATAGTCAGCCTGTAAGTAGGAACTACTGCCTTACTAATCTGTACAGCTTTTCTTGTGATATGTGGCTTAACCAGCTGAAATAAAAGGTTGTTATCTATTTTATTTGCGTATTTGTGTTTGTTTTAATAGATAACTTGTTGTTTCTAAATGTTGGTTTGTTTCAGTCGATGCCAGTTGATGTGAGCGAATACATCGAGTCTTCAAAATTCCGGGTAAAAATTTGCTGCAATTTTTGTTCTTTGCAGTTTTGTCTGATTTTGCAGTAGCAAATGTCTGCTGCTAAATTATGTCCACTAGTTTCAGTGTGCATGATATGTTTGATCATCGAGTCTCAATTCTTTCCATAATAGAGAAATAATAAAGATATATCCATAGAGGGCAAATTTGAAGTGGAATACAAAGCCAGCAGATTGAATTTGGTTTAATGCTATAGCTCTTCATAGGAAACCTATCTCAGAGCCTTGGAGCATCACCAGGTTGCCATATGGGATCACACACCTGCCACCAAACACAGGTGAACGCACTTAGCCTTAACCCCAGTCAGATAGGCTGGTACTCGATTTAGCTACCCCGAAGGGATGGAAGGCTGAGTTGACCTAGGCGGCTGGTTACATAATGAGATGGTTTACCTGTCCGCAGGCAGTTACCCATCAAAGTACTAACCCAGCCCGGCGTAGAGTAACTTCGTTGATCGGATGAAACGCGTTACCGCTACGCCAAGCCACCAACCCAGAATGGGATAATAAAATTAGAATGTACATGCCAAAGAACGTGATTAGATGTTGAGCTACTGTTGCCAGTCAATAGTCAGAAGATGCAGCACTGTATTATTACACGCAAAAGCAGCTACTGCTTTCAGCGCGTCTTAGCCATCGCAATTCCGTCTGTCCGTCACCCGGGTGGATCAGTCTAAAGCAGTGCAAGCTAGAATCTTTAAATCTTCACCGTCGGCTGCCTGGAAGATTCTAGTTTTAGGAACCGTATAGCTTTCCCATAAATTAGAAGGGGGTCACCACGAACGAGGGCGCTAAATGAGAGGGGGTGAGCAAAATTTGCGATTTTTGGCCAATGAGTCGCTGTATCTCAGTAACGGTGCGAGATAGGGCCTAGGTTACTATTAATCACTAATAGGAACTCGTACACTGGCTCTCGATTGGCGCCAAATTCAATGACCTTGAATGACCTTGAACGTTAAAATAGGGGGTTTTATGGATTTTTTGGTGATTTCGGTCTGCGACACAAGTCTATATCATTCACAAGGTGGCGCCACGGAACTATCATTATGCGGTTCAGATAGAGAATTTGGTATTTGTACATTAACTTAGTGTGAACACCCAAATTTTCAGCTGAACTACTGAACCGGAACTGCTGTAGGCTTTCGCGCTCTCTCAAAATGTCCGGACAGACGCTCTCTCAAATTTCTTGTATAAATTGTTGACTGGCTGAATAAACTATGGTGTTAAGTAGTATTGAATTTTCATTGTATCATCTTAATTTGCAGTGGCTTAGTGGCCTAGAAGTGCAGTATAACAAAAGAAGGCTGGTCCTAAAATGCAGAATTACAAAGTGATGATTTTTTTTGCTGTGACATGGCATTGGGGTTGATTTGCATGGCAGGCTTTCAGTGGTCAGGGAAACCGTTTGGATGGAAAGAGTAAGACAACATCCGATGCTCCACAAGTGCAGCAGCCGCATGAAATAAAACGGTTTGTGGACTAGCCATTATCATATACAGGGTGGGCCAAAAAACCGAACCTGTTTGAGCGTTGATAACTCAGTGATGGTTAATGGTAGAAGGACGTGTGATACGTCAAAAGTTTCAGAATGCTGTAAAAAATAAATGACAAATTTGTATTTTGAAGCATTTAAATATTCTTTGCCTAATTTGCATAAGTATTCGTCACTCCCGAAATTCTGCCAAATTTGACTGTAACACATAGATTTAACATGGATATTTGAGCTTTTATAACTTAGCGATGTTTATTGATGGAAAGGTGCGTAGTATGCCAAAAGTTTCAAACTTTTGTACAGAAAAAAGTACAACTTGCATATCGCAGCATTTAAATATTCTTTGCCTGATTTACATAAGTCTGCCCCACCACTAAAATCATGCTAAATTGGCAGTAACACATGAATTTAACTTAATTTTCATCCAGTATACAGTAAAATATCAACAATCATTAACGCATACGTTGAGTTTAGATAAAATTCGATATAGGCAGTTGCCCAGCTTTTGCATTCATAACCGTCATCAGTCCTTTTAGGCTGCTGATCGATCGATGGAGTCAATGTGTTCAGAATCAGCTCAGCCCAGCATTCGATAAGCATACGTTTTAGCTGGTCAGTTACTGAAATTTTGTGGCTATGCTATCTGTTACAATGCCCCCACATTGAATAATTCACAGAATTTATATCTGGACTTTTTGGCAGTGAGCTTTTGAGTTCAATGAACTCGGGCACATGGGAGTGCAGGCAAATGCCTAATTTCAGGGGTAATGAAGATTGAGTTAAATGATTTGCTATGCAAGTTCGGCCCTTTTTGTCTACAACATTCTGAAACTTTTGACATATTACACGCCTTTTTACGGGTAACCATCGCTGAGTTATCAACTCTCAAACAGGTCCGGGTTTTTTTTTTGGCCCATTCTGTATATATATATATATATACAGGGTGGTCCAAAAAACGGCACAAAGTTAATGACACTATAATTTTGCAACCGTACGTCAAAGAGTCATGTGGTTTTCAGCATAATGTTCCGAAAGAAATTCTTTGCATGACTAAAGTTAGTATTTGAATACAGCAGTTAAATGTTCTTTGTTATTGCTGCTGGCAGTTGAACTATGCAAAAACTGTATTACCCTTGACACTGCAGTCCATAAAAATGTACCACTTTTATTTTTTCAATAACTCCGTGAAACATTGGCTGATTTTAATAATTTTTGGTATGCGACATTAAAAAGAAACTTGACGTAAACGTCTGCAGTTTTGGCCACCTCGCCCTAAGGTTGTCGCTAAACTACCTTGTGAAATGCTGAAGTCCTATTTTGACCATTGACAACAATGAATTCATACTGGGCAGTGCATGCGTCAGCTCAGAAAATTACTGAGACCACAAAATCATTGAAAATTTGTTGCTTCATCTTTTTTTAAAATTCTAAGTCGACAAACTGAAATGATACATCAACAGCGAGTGAGCTGCTTGAGTCACGCAGTTACTGAACGTGCTGTTGGCAAATGGTGTCAACGTCTACCGCTTGCGTTTGTGCTGCAGAAGGACATTTTGAGCAAATGCTAAAATGAAGATGATGTGATGTGACACGTGTGATTTTTTGCGTGATAATAATTGGTAATTGCGTTTGTCGCTATTCACTTTATGATTTCTGAGCCGACACATACGCTACCCGATAGGAATTCATTGTTGTCAATGGCCAAACAGTGGCTTCTGCATTTCACATGGTAGTGTAGCAACAACGTTAAGGTGAGGTGGCCAAAACTATAGACTTTTGCGTCAAGTTTTTTCTTAATGTCGCATGCCAAAAATTATTGAAATCGGCCAATGTTTATGGAACTATTGAAAAAAATAATAGTGGCAAGTTTTTATGGACCAAGGTACATTGAAGGTAATTCTGTTTTTCAATAGTGCACTTGCCAGCGCCAAAACAAAGAATATTTAACTGCTGTATTTAAGCACTGACTTTAGTCATGTAAAGAATTTCTCTCAGAATATTTTGCTGAAAACTGCATGACTCTGTGATGTACGGTTGCAAAATTATGGTGCTATAAACTTTGTGCCGTTTTTTGGACCATCCTGTATATACTGTGTTCAGAAAAAAACACCCGCTTACGTTTTTGGTTATATCTCTGTGGAAAATGCTTAGATTTGCACAAAATTTTCACAGAATGTTTACTAGGAAACAAGTATTCCAAAACAATAAAAACGTTAGATATTCTTTGCTACTGGTGACGTCATGCTGACATCATATTTCCATGTTTGTAAATTACGGGTTTTACCCATATATCTGTGGTTTTACCACTGAAGACTAGGGATGTGACGAAGCGAAAAATATTCGTATTCATTGAATGCGAATATTAGCTTTACTATTCATTGAATAACGAATGTGAATGTGAATACTTATTCCTCCTCAAGAAAACTTTTCTCTACAAGTATTTGAATAAAGTGAAACATCCAAATATAGTTGTTCGGTGTTCAGTCAGTGAAAATCAGCACCGGTATCTAAGGCAAAGTTCAGCCAATCCACTTCAATTAAGAAAATGAAACATCCAGAGTGCTGTGTTCTCTTCATTGTCAGTATTTCCTATTTAAAATTCAATAAACTTCAATCAAGTTGAATAAAATAAAATATTCGTATTCGCCAGAAATGCCCAACTATGTGTTGAGTATCAAATAGCTGTAAAGTTGTCGAATATTCGCATATTGTCGAATATGAACTTCGTCACATCCCTACTGAAGACAGACATTTGATAAAATGCTAAAGCACATCAATTGGTCATTGTGTTAACTGGCCCCAAAAATATGTTAATTCGCCACACAATTTTTTTTGTGAACTGTTTCAATGGTTTATCTTCTTATCTTGGCTGAGTGTGAGATCCTCAACTTTGTTAATGCTGGCAGGTGTACGTGCACTGTGTCACTGCGTGGATGACCACTTGCCCGCTATCAGTTAGTGAAAAGTGGACCATCGTATAGACCAGATGCCGCCATCGACTGTTCATGGTTGACAAAATGCAAGCGCGCACGCGTAACTAAAAGAAACAGGGGCGGTCCTAACACTGAACATTTTCCATAGAGATACAAAAGGAAACGTCAGTGGGTGTTTTTTTCTGAACACAGTGTTTATATAGAATGGTGTGTGTGATGATTTTTTTTCATATTTCCTGTATGTTTTATTATTCAGTGCTTTAATGCTGTTGTTTGGATGTCAGCAATTTAACAGTGTTCAACTAAGACATTTGGATTAAGTAACCACAATGTTTGGATGCATGTTGAAGCAGTTATAGTAAATATGAACAAGTGCCCCCTGACAGTGGAGTGTGGATGAGAGACAGTATTAGAGCACAATTTGCAGAACTTTCTAGGAATGCTCCTAAGATCTTTCTAAGTTCTTCTTATGGAGTAGCTTGGTTATGCATGAGCTTTTCTTATGTTTTTTTTACTTACAAACTGGATACTGTGACTGCTTATGGTGATTGTTGATATCAGGGGCATACCAAATTATGATTATAAGAAAGGCAAAATAACGTTCATCAGAACCTCACGGCAGCTAGCATCTGATGGGGTGAGTGTTGGCAGAAGGAATTTCTTTCATGTTTTCTGCAGATTTTACCACTCATTGTTTCAGTGCTGTTGTTTAGACATCAGGATTGGCATATGACTTAATTTTTGTGACCTAGTGTGAATCTGACATTTAGATGTAGTAGCCAAGATATTATAGTAGAGTCAGTTACAGTAAATTTATATTAACCTAAAATGTTAAATATTTTATTATATTGATTTTGATTTATTATATTGATTTTAACTAATTAAATATGCTTTGTCTACTTAAACATCTACTTAAAACATCTACTTACCCACAAGTGCCACAGGAAGCCAGCTGGATGCTTTTCTGAATCGTTAATGCTTTTTTATCGTAAACTATAAACTGAATGAATTTCAGTTCTCTGCACACTCCTATTGTGCCAGTAGTACATCAGGAAGTAGTGTAGTTAGACTTAAATGCTTGTGGCGTAACTCTCAGAAGTGCGTATTTGCACCATTAGGAAAACTGGGCTTTGGTAGTCCAAGTGAGCAAACTCTCCATATGGTATTCACCACATGCTCAGCCCGGCTGTGTTGCCATGGAATGGTCAGTCCATTGGTTTGTCTGTCTGTCAACCTAATAAAGCCGTTGGGTGGAATGAGATGTCATTTGGCGGGCGGGGACACTCACATGGTCCCAGTATGCTAGACATTGTGTTAGGCAGGCACCAGTCGTTTATGGATTGAGGTCAAAATCCCAATTTCGGTCACAGTTTGCATTACAAGCTCCTGCCAAAGCAACGTTGGGTCTCAAACTGGAATGATGTTCTCTAGCGCCTGAGGACTTTGACCATTGTTTGCGGGGTTATGAGTACATATCAGTTAGTCGCTGTGGCACTTTAAATCAGAGCTGGTTCTAGCTGTACCGGTAGTTTGTCTCTGTGACAGGACAAAGACAACAAAGATGCGGCCTCATTCACGGCATTCAGCGGTCAGGGACATTCACTGCGGAAGAAACAGTTGGCAACCAAACCTCGATGATATCTAGTCCTTCTTGCTCTTGTATTGATTTTGTACTCTTTGTGTTCTGCTGAACTGTTTCTTTTGGATGATTCGGTATTTTGTTTTTGTATGTAGTACAGCAAATGTTTTGGTTGCGTGTTGATGCGGTTCACTTCTGTCCAAATTTGAGTTAAATATTCTTGTCATTTTGTTGTTATTATCAGTATAATTGAATTTTGTTGAATGTTCAGAATGATTCAGCATGCAGCTGCTTGTTAAACCAGTAGTTCATTTACTGCATTCTGGGAAACGTTTAACATCATTTAGGATTTTGCTTATTATACAGAACTTGTTATTTCAGCATTGATCTTTTAGTCGAACACACTTCATTCACAATTTTGAAAGAGTCGTATAGAATGTCGCAGATAAAATAAACAGATTGCTATTGTTTTAATAACTGATGTAACATGTATTGTCCGTTGGTTTTTGTTGCAACTGGTTGAAACTGACACCCTTTTATGCTTTGATGCATTTGACCTGAAAGAAATACTCTTACCCCTTCTATTTTTAGTGTTGTTTATCACAGGCTGAACGGTAGTTCAAGCCGCCCTGTGTTAACGGCGACTTCTCTTTTTTATGGGGAATCCAAAAATTCGACCCCCTACAGAATCAAAACCCCTGACCCGATTGAGATAAGGTAGCGGTGACGTCATGCCTGACGAGTGTCGTTTGCTTTGTTAAGTCACGCCATTAGGTAGTAAGTAACAGTTGTAAGCGGCTTGGCTACTGTAAGAAATATCTGAAGCGCAATATCTTTGTAACTGATCCCCTGTAGGAAAACAGCATTTTAGTAATAAAACAGCAAATATAAATGTACAAAACATCACTTGTTAACGGCAACATTTAAGGACTTGCACATCGAAAACAGCAAAAATTACAAAAGGTGATATTATTCAGCAGCACATTGACACACA
>Ga0056128_1012615_pt1 | contig 10313 bp, 8 predicted proteins | sample WorMetLIZISLAND2_FD_71113 | JGI IMG/M metagenome (GOLD analysis project Ga0056128, IMG submission 71113) | Marine gutless worms symbiont microbial communities from Max Planck institute for Marine Microbiology, Germany - Olavius geniculatus... ... | reverse complement strand
CAACAGTTCGTTCAACTTCAAATGTTGGCGTTATAACATTTAATGATTTCGTAACTGACGTTGTTGGTTCGTTGGAGTACTGCAGTGCAGTTGCCTCTACTGTTGGTGCCACAGGAAAACCTCAGCTGGTACTCCATTCTTAAAATTTCTCGCAAAGTAACACATGCTATTTAGTGCTGACTCTCTAACGATTATTTTTGTCAAAATCTATTGCTATTGAACCAGGACTGTTGGAGTTATTGCAAAAGGTAGCAGGGGTCCGGTTTTTTTTGAGACACAGTGTAATTACACTATCAAAACAAATGCTCCAAGTGTCGTACATCAGTTCTCAAGTTTTCACACATGCTCAAACAGAATGCTTTAATTAACTAATACAGATTAACACTTTCATAGCAGTGTGCCTAAACAGTTTGAATGTATGCATACAATGTTTATTAACAAAACTTAAAGCAACTTGGCGGTTTGACTGTTGGCACACTAGATATGACATATACCACAATAACTTGCTACAACATCAAAACTATAGAAAACTAAGTTGAAGTAAAATTCGACTATGATTTCTAAAATAGAATAAAGCACTGTTGGCACACTTCTAACAATGGAAAATCAGTCTCTTCTGATGCAAAGTTGACTGCAGTGTAAAATTATTTGGCACGACAAATAACTTATACAATCATAAAGTCATAGCAATACATACAAAATGAAGTAATTAGTCTACTCTTATACACTATGTTGTCCATGATTTGTCTTAAACAGTTGTAACAATAAACAATATGAGGTTAAAATACATATACCTCTAATAAAAACAATATCCGACAACAGCATGAATTATTGATGTCAGACAGCAGGCAGATTGTCTTGCAGGATTGCTGCTTGAAAATACAGATCTTGAAACTCGATATATGACTTGTTGGCACACAGGATGTTGTATAATGCTTTCATCATGTACTCAGTTTCCGTCATAAATTGTCACCTGCAAACAATAAGTGTGAACATGCTAATTCCTTACATTTGTTATTAATTTATTTTTGTAATTCAGTATTTATTGACACCAGCTGCATGCAAATGCATTCATACAAACTAGATTAATGCTGATGCTTACAGTGACTGACATCGAAACAGATGAAACGGCAATAATAATAGTGATTAGAATACGATAAGTTAAAGCAAAATGGAAAAAAAATAATGGCTAAAATATATGCAGTGAAACTGAGTGACTAACTGGCATAACAGCTATGCAGCTGCTTGAAACAAATGATAACAAGAAGCCCAGCTATCGCTAGGATAGCTGACCATACTGGTTGTCAGTGACCTTAAAGGTCATCCGAAGTCGATGATTTTCATGTCATTTGAAAGCCATTATGCGACTTTCTATCAACGATCAATAGCAATCTAGACCCTGTCTCGCATCGTTTAGTCATCCAAGGTCAATGATTTCCATCTAATTTGACAGGGCATATGCCACTTCCTATTAGTGATTAATAGTAACCTAGGCCATATCTCTCACCACTTCCGAGATATGGCCAGTTTTCCATTGAAAAATGCACATTTTTTCTACCCCCCTTCATTCAACTCCCAATTTGAAAATGTTCCCCTTTGAGTAGATGGCTGAAATTTTGCATCCCCGAGTTCAAGACAAATAGCTAATTACTTGAGTAAAAAGTTTTTGCCTAGGCCCTACCAATTAGCTACAGTACATTTGTTACAGATGGATAGATGGATGACAACCAGGACAACAGCTCTACTGTTACTTACGGTCGGCTAAAAATGCAAAGAATAAAGATATAAAATAAACGCAGATGACAAATGAGATGATAATGATGAAATATAATTCACTACACTACCATAAACTCATACCCAAAACTTTTTAAAAATAAAGATGATTCAAGGCTTATTCATCTTACCATCTTCAGTTTTGTGCATCTGCCTTGAAGAACGAGATCTGCTGCTGCTACTGCTGTCACTGTCTGAAGCCGAGCTGTGATCACTGCTTGCAGAGCGCACATTAATCTCCTCCTCATCACTTTCCACTGGCACATACAGCATCTCACCGTCCTGCTCATCACTGTTTTGGTCCTCATCTGAGTTGCTGCTGCTGCTGCTGTCAAATGTGTCCTCACTGTATGCCAGTGAAGACGACTGCTTGGTCCTTGACGGCTTTGATTCCTTCGACCGACATCTGAAAACCATGCACCATGTCTTACAGCATGAAGGCAGTTAACTCCTTCCTCACGTCCGTACATGCTTTGGTTTCCGTTGCTTTGCTGTAGCAGCTTCCAGAGATGTGCGGATCCTGAAATTTTTGAGTCCGCGTCAGTCCGCAGATTTTGACCAAGGATCTGCTGTCAGTCCGTGTCCACAACAAGAGAAGAAATATTGGATCCGCGTCCGTTCGCATCAGCACTGAATAGGCCTGCCTCTAGTCATTAATATGTAAAGTAGGCCACTACGTGCCTAAGCCTATAGCAGATTACAATTTGCTGGTACCAGTGCTACTGTGCTACAGACGTCTCAACACACACCACTTCTATCTATTTTTTAGTTTTATTAGAAAAAAATACACTTGTCACAAAACAGGATCCGCATCAGTCCACGTCCGCAAAAAATCCTGTGGATCTGGATCCGTGGACTAACACGTCCGCAATCCGCACATCTCTGGCTGCTTTCTCCATCTGGAATACCCTCCTCTAGATATTCGCATTTCTCCTTTCAGTTTCATATGCTGTTTTCATCGACACCTCAGAGCATTTTCTACAGCCTAGCTTTTAGGGTCTACACCACACCCCTAGCACCTCATACTCAGCAAGTTTCCCTGCTGACGTTGTGTGCTATAAAAAAATTTACTTACTTACAGTAGAACACTTAAACCGTGCATGTTGCATACTCTGAGAGATTGTAGTTAAATGTTCTGCAGTTTTCTGCTCTAATGTTATGAAGCACATGCAATGACGCAAATGCAGGCAGGTGGAATGAAGGAACCAAGCACAGTCCCTACAATATTGTCAACTGTGTGTGCAGTAACATCAGCGTATTTTCATTAAATATTGTACTCTGGTTTACAATCATGCCATTAACTGCCTGGATATGTTTAGTAAAGTGCAATAACAAACGATCACAACATGCAGCATGTTCAACATCTTGAATTCTCAGTCTGGTGGATCACTGAGTATACCACAATGTATTGTAAACAGACTTTACACTCAAATCACCTCCCTCTTGCACAGTGATTATAGCAGGGCACTCTGGACGTACTGCAGGGGTGGTCAGTAATTATTAGCTAATACTTACTTGAAGCAAGGAGTGCCTCCAGAGACGCCAACAAGTCCAAAGTGTCCACCTTTGGAGCCGAGTCGAACCATCGTCCGATGTCGGTACTCGCAGCAGGCACTGAGCCGGCAGTCAGCTGTTCCGTTGACGTAGAGAGTTGCACTGAATGGATAGCCAGCATGTCTCCGAGACTTAAACGAAAACACTTCTACACACAACACCAACATAATCTCTCGCGTGAGACAGGCTGGTACTCGGTTCACCTACTCTGGAGGGATGAAAGGTTAAGTTGACCTTGGTGTTGGTTGTATACAGAGATGGTTTACCTGTATGCAAACAGTCATTCATCCAAGTACTGTTCACTTGATAGCGACCGTAGCAGGAGTCGGACCAATAACCGTGCGATTGCAAGTCCAACATTATAACAGCTACACCTTCAAGCCACTTAAAAGAGTCCATATGAAACAGACAACTGACTGGGTAAGAGCTGTAATTCAGCTTAGCAAGATGGTTGCATTAAAATATCAGCAAATCTCACCACCGGGCACGAGTTTGCCACTGTAGACAGTAACAGCATTTCCTCCACAATGTTGCTGCTCCACAATGACGTCATCACGCGGGTCAGGCCGGTCACAATCCAGATTCAGTGATGTGCCGTAGTAACACATCATCACTTGCACACGACCACCACCAACAGCCTGGACTTGTCCTTCTGATGATGCATTGCCGCATTTGCCAGCAGTCTAAACCAAAGCCCAAACTCTCAATCACACTGTGCCACGTTTACATCATATCAGTTTTCATCATACAATACTTCAATCAAGCAGTTAATGAGAGTTGCCTTGGTAGCAGAGCTACTTCAAAGTTAAGTAGAAACTGCAGGAATATTAAAAATACTGCAATTTACTTCTTCACTAACAACAAAATTAACCGCAAATATACTGGCTTACATAATCTCAATTATGAAAAACGACTATGATGCACAGATCTATGGTCTTCTTTCTTTGCTTATGTCACAAATTACCTGGTGATGTAAATAAGGCAAAAATTACAGTTGAAAATTCATCATTTTTGCCATTCTTTATTGGGCATTCTGGTGAAAGCATGCAAGGACAAATTTCGGGGCTGCCAAAAAGGGACTGTAAAATGGTATTACAAGCAAACACTCTTAGAATTTGTGGAATTCTCTACCAGAAAATGTGTCTGGCTGGGGGCTAAAGAAATGAAGATCAGCCCTATCAGCTCATAAAACACTTTAATTTGTTTAGTTTTATAAAAATAAAAAGAAACAAAAACCTTTTCCTTGCATCTGCCACAATGTTTTGATTGCCTAGAAGCTGACAACTGTCGACTTGTGTAAGGTAATAGTACATGATGCTGTGACGATGCAACGGCACGACGATGCTGACGTTGCTTAGCAGCAGCTCTGTCATATAAAATATGCTTGCTGGCTTTATCATCCACCTAGACAGGCATACATAGACAAAAATCTACATCTAATTCATGTAAGTTAGACAGTGGTCATGCAGCAGCTAGCATGTGCTATAGGAGGTTGTGCTTTATAAATTGCAATGGCTAGACATCAAGCAAGGATCAGGAATGGTGTTTCCCAGTGGCATCTAGAACAAAATCCCCTGTGGACATTTGCTGCACTTCTTACGCTACAAAGGTGCTTTTCTGGACAAATTGCTTAAAATACCAAGAACAAAAATGTGGTCATTTAAAATAAGTATCCACAGAGAGTGCTCCTGTCACAGAAGCAGAATCCTAAGTACAGTGGTAGATTAAAAAGTCACTAGTCTCTTGTCACAAAATAGGTGAGATAAAAAAAATAAGTGGTAATTTGCTAATTTTACAACAGAAGTGTATTACAGATGTCAATACAGCTTTGGCATCATCTTTCATACACTGTGTACTCCATACATCTACTTACTTTGCCTAAATCTCAAAATATGTGAAAATTTACTTACTGGTGCATTATCATAAACTAAGATGTCATTGAGCTCCTCATCTGCTGGTGCTCCAAGCTGCATGAATCTTCCTTCAGTAGCAGTCTGAGTCCGTGTCTGCGCAAACATAAAAATTCCATACACATACTGTGCAGAAAATTTGCCACAAAACTGAAATAACTGATCAACTGTAGCTATCAAATCTCACCGTTACTATTAGTGGCTCTATGGAGAGCTGCATTTCAGAAAGGGGAGATGTTCAACCCATTAACTCCCTCCTTCTTCCTTTCTGACAAAGACATTGGTAGCAATTAATGAAGTAAGAAACATGGTATCAAAACTAGTTGGGAGACCAACATCTGCAATCTCGATCAGCATTTTTGTCTCAAAGAGTCTTGCATTCTTAGTACTGGCTGCACTCTCAGTCTTGGCCAGATGTAGCTTACTTTGGCATGGTACATCTGGTTTTTGTACGTTTAAACTTGAGGTTCTATCGCTGCAAGTTAAATCTTACTGTCTAAACTTCTTTAGGACAAAAGTTCTGCCAACAAATATCACTACTGCCTGTGGCAAATCTGCAAAAGCATCTGCTGTGGCTGAGATAATCCTGTTGTAATTGACTCACTCGTACAATGGCAGGAAAACTTCTTCTTCTGTTGATTCTCTGTGCACTTCTAACTCGTGGGCCACTCCAGTGAACAAACTGAGGTGCATTAAGCCAAGTAAATGACAATGGCTTACTCTGATGTCTACTGCTCTGTATACCACAGTACATTTTACATAACGTTAGAAGGTTAAGATTAAATCGCCGATGGTCAATAGGCCCTCTCACAGCCATGTGACTGATGCAAGCGGTGCTCATCTCCATTTCCGTGGCCCTGAACCAGAAGTGTGCCGCAGACACCTCGCCTGCTGTATGGGATCACACAGTATTACAGATTCAGTGAGTTCGCCTCAGATTCAGCGAGTTTCTCGCTGACATTGTGTGCTTTATAAATTTATTTATTTTATTAAATTTACTGCCACCCGACACAGGCAAACCCATCCCTGCCTTATATACAGGAGAAGGGCCAGACCTCCACATATTACTGCTGTAACCTTCCCGGTGGTGAAGTTGGTACCAATTTGTACTGCTTGGTGAACGGAGGAACGTGTGTAAACAACTTGTCCAAGGTCGTTACCTGGCAGTGCCTCAGCTCGGATTCACTGTGTCCCAAAAAACATCCCGGACATTTTCGACTGTAACTTGAAAATCAATTACCAGATTTTGACAATTTTCAATACAAATATTCGTTACACAACTTGCCATCAGGTGACCATTCAGTTTCCCACCTCACTCAACGTTTGTTCCTGCACTATCTGGGGAGAGCACAACCAGCGAAATATCACTTTTTATCCAATGCGATGCAACTGCTTAATTAACATAATGTGTAAAAAACATTTTGTTCACATTTCTAACACTGTGGCTGACATTTCATTCAGTTGTCCATTTTTCAACTGCCTGCAGTAAAACTGCTAAAGTGTTGGCCTACTATGCGAACACAGGCAAAAAAGATGCTTTCTCCATTCATTGACAGCAGTATCAATAATGTTCTGCTCCAGACCAATCCAGGCTTTACCAGTCGCTTTTTCGCGCGAAAGCAGCTCTGCTTTCAGCGCGTCTTAGCCATCGCAATTCTGTCCGTCCGTCCGTCCGTCTGCCTGTCTGTCCGTCACACGGGTAGATCAGGCAAAAACGGTCCAAGCTAGGATCTCCAAATCTTCACCATTGGCTGCCCGGAAGACTCTAGTTTCAGGAACCATAAAGCTTTGCCATAAATTCGAAGGGGGTCACCCCGAACGAGGGCGCTAAATGAGAGGGGGGTGGTCAAAATTTGCGATTTTCGGCCAATAACTCGCTGTATCTCAGTAACGGTGTGAGATAGGGCTTAGGTTATGATTAATCACTAATAGGAAATCGTATACTGGCTTTCGATTGCCACCAAATTCAATGACCTTGGATGACCTTGAACGCCAAAATAGAGGGTTTTACTGATTTTTTTCGCGATATCGGGCTGCGCAAGTCTATATCATTCACAAGAAGGCGCCACCGTCGCCAACGCCACACGCGCCTATGTAGGTAGTGCAAAAGCAAATGTTGGGTGAGGCAAAAACTAACACACGTATTTAATAGCCAGTTGTGTCAACAATTTTACTCTCAAAAATCATTAAAATCTGCTAATCTTTCTTCAAGTTACGATTGATAATGTTGGGGATATTTTTTCAAGTTTTCTGTTTATTTCAACACATATTTCGCTTGATCTGCTTTCCCTAGGTAGTGCAGAAGCATGTATTGGGTGAGGTGGAAAACTGAACAATCGTTTGATGACAAGTCGTGTCAGGAATATTTGTATCAAAAAATTATCGAAATCTGATAATTGGTTTTCAAGTTACAGTCAAAAATGTCCAGGATGTTTTTGGCGGACACAGTGTAGAATACCAAGCACATAACATAACCTAACATAATTACAATGATGCTAATATGTACATGCCATGTTAGCAACATAATAAAACCATTAACATTTAATATTATCATAAACAGCCTAATCTTCTAGACACTATTAGACTGGACTGTTTATGTGGTTGCTTAATTACAACTATCACCTTTTGCACGCAATTAAATATCACTCTTCAAACGCAGGTAAAAAATTATACAGCCAAGAAATAAATCAGAAGACACATTGCCTTTATACGCATCACTCTTTCATGTTTTGAAATTTCATCCATAGTCTTCAAGATCAATGCTTCCTGTTGCCATTCAAGTTCTTGTGTTTTGTCCTTGACCGTACGAAGAATAGCTTCATTTTGTTTCTGTTTCGCATCCTTCTCAGCGATATTCAGACGATACATCATTTCGCTCACTACAGTGCCATTCTTTTTCACCTGTACAGCACACATGACATAATGACAACAAACAATAAATCACTGAAGAATATTACGACTACATAGTTTTTTTAAAACAGCATACTCAACATACTCATAGAAAAACAATACGTGTTATTCTGACACGATACAATGAAATAAAACCAACTATTGCATCTCAAAAGTGAGAAATATGTGATATACAAATTTTCGAAAATACATGCTATGGTATCCAAAGTCACCGGTACATGAGAAACATAAGATCTTTACTAGGCCAACTTTGCGCAGACATCTTCGTCGCTTTGGTACTAAAAAGTAATGTGTAAGATGTGGATCACAAAGGCTGTCATATTGTTCAAGCGAGCTGCAATTACAGATTACATTTACTCGAATAATCATAAAACAAACATGACTGCCTGCTTGCAATATGCATTGCAATTTTTTTATTACAGTACACAGAATTTAAAAAGTCAATTAATTTTTAATAACTGCACCATTCACCATTAATGTAACGTAACTTGCCCCATAGTCAGCATCACCCTCTCACAGCTCGGCGACTTCGGATTGGTGCTCATCTCCATTTATAAGGCTCTGAACAGGCAGTGAGTGCAAACACAATTTAGCTATATGGGTGGTAGGCTAGACCTCTCCCATATACTGCCGTTATGTTCCTCGCGGTAAAGCCAATACCAAATTGTACTGCTTGGTGACAGAGGCACACGTGTGTGAACAACTTGCCAAAGGTCATTACTTAGCAGTGCACCGGGCTGGAATCGAACCTGCAACCTGAGGGTTACAAGTTTGACCCGCTACCACTACACTACCAAGCCACACCATTTACCATTAAAACATCACAACTGGATGTAAATATCTATTCCGTGTCTCTGATCAGGAACATCAACTTGCTTAAGTTGAGATATCCACTTTTCCGTTCAGTCCTGGCCCGGCCAAGGGTTATCAACCTGTCCATGAATTATTGCATTATAAGTTACTTTGTTGCACACTATTTCATCTTAATAGTCGATATCTAAAACAAAACTTACGGGTTTTTTCTTTATTGTTTTAAAAAAACAATTTTCTTACCTTTACATGCATTACATTACGTGATCTCGCAGTGTACTGGGCGCTTTTTGAATCATTAAAATTTGAGGACAAGTTTCTGTTTCTGTTTCTGTCCGTATCCTCTGCAAACTCCTGTGAAGGATATCACACAGAGCGGAGTGGTGATGCCATCTAGATGCTGGGAGGAGGATCTGGGGAGACAGTTGATACCAGATTAGGAGTAATTGGCATGACGGCCTGAATGGGAAGAAAATTCCAATCCAGCACAGTACGAGAAAAAAAGAAATTATGGTAAACTGAGGTGCGAGTGGTTATGAGACGGAATTCATACGAATGACTGCTTCTTGTTCGTTCATCAGCTCGGATGAGAATGTGTTCAGTTGGTATAGCGGCAAGCCCATGTACCTTCCTTGCCTTCGGGGTGGGCAGGCTCTTACACCTGCCCAGCGCTGAGGCCGTATCAGTTCAGCCCAATGCGCGTCCCCAAAAAGTAACCACAGGTTACAAGTAATGGCTGTAAAGCCGTAGACGGCTGTGAAGCCGTAAATAATGGCTGTGAGGCCGTAAGTAAATGGCTATAAAGCCATAGTCGGCTGTAAAGCCGAAACCAGCACAGAAGCACTGGTAACGTGTAGTAAATGTTCTCACATATATGGTCAGCTCTTAGTAGGCTCCTATCCTCCAGATTGTAGAAATCTTTCGGGTCATCGGAGCAAAGCCCCACCACCACGTCAAGGTGGCTGACCTCGGTGGGAAAGCCCGTGTACTGCTTTGTAAAAGAGTGCCAGCCTGATATCTCGTCGTCTGTCCTCAAGCGACTCTCAACCAAGGTCCTTAAGCATACTAGTGACACTACTAGTCCAGGCGGTGTCTCCAGTTACGAATCGTGCTGCGCGGTGCTGAACACGTTCCAGCTGCTGCTTGTCCTTTTGCAATCCCAAACTGCTGCACTATATTCAACAATGGATCGTACCAATGCGAAATAAGCCTGTTCCTTCAATTTTCGCGGACAAGGGCGGAGGTTTCTCCATAGGAAACCTATTTTGGCATTGGCTTTGCCGGCGACTATTGCGGTATGAGTAGACCAGGAAAGGTTATCTGTGATGGTCAAACCCAAGTACTTGGCCTTCTTTA
>Ga0056128_1012613_pt1 | contig 10314 bp, 4 predicted proteins | sample WorMetLIZISLAND2_FD_71113 | JGI IMG/M metagenome (GOLD analysis project Ga0056128, IMG submission 71113) | Marine gutless worms symbiont microbial communities from Max Planck institute for Marine Microbiology, Germany - Olavius geniculatus... ... | reverse complement strand
TGTCGAACGAGTAACTCACCGATTTTGAATATCTTTATCCGTTCCGGAGATATTCGCCGCCAAACTTCGAAGTCGACCGAAATCGGGCCAAATTTTGCATGTTTTTGGCCCCTAAAAATTTTTTGGGGAGTCTCCCCCAAAATTTTGGACCGGGATTATAAAATTGAACGCAGCACCGAGCATCATGCAAAATTTCGCGCCGATCGGCCGACGGAGCTCGGAGATTACGCGGCGAGAAAAAAAAACACAGCAAAACAGAAGTCCTTCCGAAAACTATCGTTTTCGGGCGGACTAAAAAGAAAAGAAGCAGCTACTAACAAAATTCTGATATTTTGATAGCTTGTACATCCGTATTGTGACGTAAATTATTATTTTTGTACAGTATGGTTATGTTGATTAATTTAGTTGACACTTAAGTGTATGAACATCTAGGCTACCATTTCTCATTTTTATTACTTTTTTCTTTTAAAATAATGTTGTATTAGAAGTTACTGTTGCCTAAATCTGTTGATTATCTGCTGTAGTGCGGGGCCAAAAATGGGTGTCCACTTTTGCCTAAATGATGCTAGCATCTCTGCGGCTGTTCGCTTGCATGCTTTCAGAATTTTTTTGCACGACTTTCATTTTAGCGTGAGGTTATAAGTTTGTGCTAGATCAAAAGTTAAAGCATTAGTGAAACTGTTAATTAAAATGCGATTTCGTGAGTAAACATTATTATTAATAATAATATTGTTGCTTTTTGCCGTAGTTGGATAAAGCTGAAGCAAAGTTTTCGACTTCTGACGTCAAAGAAAATTCATCGCAGTGCAGTCAGCTGTCCAGCTTGTCAACAACAGGTGGAAAAAATTACGCATTCTTCATCTGCTTACAAATTGCTCGTATTTAGATATATCCTGTTATCATGTTTAACTTTGTAACAAAGAAAAACGCAACCATTTCACCTGCCCATAGATTATTAATGGTCTTTTTTAGTGATGTGAGACTTTTCGATGACGGTTAAGGAAACAACTTACGAGAGGACTATGCTTAAGTTATCCCATCAAGTTGAAAATGTTCCAATGTTTTTTTCGATCAGAACACAGAAAATACTATGTGCGCAAGAAACATTATGCTTCAACTTGGACATTTTATATCAGATAATTTGCAGCAGATTAAATGTATAAGCTTAACATATACTTCGTATTAGTTAGTAGTTATACTTTTTTACTTTTTGCGTTTTATTCGACATTAAATACATTTTTAAAGTTTTTTTATATAAATTAGAAAATAAATACAGTTTTAAAACTCTGCCAGAAATGTACAAAGGGCTTAATACAGCTGCTATATGCTACTCCGATGGGCCCATTTCGCAATGGTAAAAAATTACGAATAGTGATTTAAAATCCCCCAAAATGCAGATCGCCGTCAAACTTTAACCACTTTGCAAAATTTTATCGAAATCTGTTAATAATTATCAGTACTCCAAAGGACTATAACTGTGAGACCCCAAAATATAACCTGTTTTGTCGCTTCGACTAGGTGGAGTCTGCAGTTCAGACCAAAAACGTTGTTAGAAAGAAATATCTTTACTCTTCAGTGATCGCCCGTGAGGCAGCACGGGAGTCCATTAGTGAGTAGCTGACTGTTCCATACAGGTCTCACCCACTGACAGAGAACGCACGTGTCTGGTGACTGACTATACGGTGACAAGGCAGAGAAAGAGAGAGAGAGCGTGCAATAACTAGAGTCGTCAATGAATAGATGCGGCCTGTCGTACTGTCTCTTGTCGACTAAAGGATGCAGTCCGGCTATACAGTAGTTGACAGTACAGGCCGAGGTCGAGAAAGCTTCAAAGGATCGTATCGTTGTACTGGTGCTAAGAGTCGTATGAATCGCTCGCACACGACGACGACGATTCGACTAATTTGGGAAACGGGCAAAATTTTCCCGTGTTTCGAATCTCCCCCATTCTTCGGGTCTTTTCTAGGACAAAATACCTGCTACGAAAGATCGTGCGCTGCCGATTCTTTTGCGACATATGGCGCTATGCTTTGATTTGATTAGATGATTAATTTGTAGATTGTTGTCAAAATGCTGACACATATCATTGTTCGAGAACGGCAAGTCGGCATATTTTCAGTGGCTGTTCTTCTGTCCAAGGGGATTTTGTGAGAGATTCGACTGATTTCACGAAGGAGATACGTCAGACCTGCGACGTCGCATTAGACATGAATCCGCCGCCATTGCACTTCCGGTCCGTCGGCCGCCATCTTTGTTGCGAGGCGCCGCGGCGTGATAGCAACAAGACGACGACAGTTAATGTAGCGTGCGCACCACAATTCAATTGCATTAATAGCCGCCGCCGCCGCCGGCCTCTATAATCTGCACGAATCGGTAGACTTGTTTCAAGTTCGGAAACGCGCTTTTGTACGGAAAGCTCGCGTGCGAGTCGAGGAGTAAAGTAAGTAAGGTAAGCGCATAACATTAAAATTAAATTAACCTATAATGCGCTAGGTTATCCGCCATGTAAGTCTATGTGTTTGTAGCTAACTCTGTCAAAACGTTTAAACTTTTACAACGAAGACTTAAAACGATTAAAATACCCGAATTTACGGTAGGCCTATTTGCCTTTGCCTTTTATCGGTAACGTTACTCACAAACTTAGGATTTTGTCAACAGTATTTCTGCAGTTATTTCGTTGCTGAGCAGTATAATGTGGATGTGGTTTTGTGCCACTTGTGGAGAGTGCACGCTAATAGCTGAACTCGCTCGGTTTGCGTCTGGTATACGACAAGATCATGCACTCACCGTTGCTGACGTTCTCGCCGGTCTTGTCTTGTGTTGTCTTTAGTTTTCGTTGATTCGAAGGTTAACCGCAGTGTGGATGACTTTTCTGCATTCAGTTCTGTTAAAGGTAAAGGTAAAGGTCCGGTACTTGCTATAGCGATGAGTCGGACTTGTGGCCAGAATCGCTTTACCATATCGGAAGTTGCAGATGATTGGCATGAGCTGATGATTCCGCAGCTTATTATGCGGCCATCCGTTGCCCGCATCAGCGAACAATTGGACCCACGGTTTTCAGCTAACAGACATATCACCGCCCGAATTAGTCACGCTATGCCTTCACCCCATAGCCCGTAAGCTACTACTTATTTTCCGTAATGATGTGGGCAGGAGGTTAAGCTGACCTGAAAACGCAGTAGGTTATCAATATTAGCTTGTCTGTGTCGCCAAGTGCCTTCCATAACCCGAGTCCAGTCCATATAGTAATATTACTTAACCAATTTAATTTATTTTAGGTTTTGACGTTTGCCGTCCAGTCTCTTGATGGCGAGACTGAGAGTTAACATTTTAGGCGTGGTGTTCCGGCGACTATAACCAAAGTGGCTTCGTAGAAGCAGACTCGGCAGCCGCGTAATTGCAGTACAATGATAATTCCCTGCTGCACTGTGTCGAGATGAGTGATGTTCGTTCCCTGCTGCTGGACCTCACAGGGCGACACGAGGCCCGCCCAATACAAGAATCTCTGATCACATTCTGTCGGCACAATACCACCCACGCGCTTCCTGTCATGCCACCTACCTCGCGTCCTTAGATGCGGCTCGAAGGTAAATCGGCCAGAAAACCTCTGTGAGAAGAATCTGCGTAAATTACACTTGTTCTGAACCTCTTGGCGAGCCGCAGACTGATACGACAAAAGAATTCAGTCAGTATACGCGTGCACGCGAAGGATTGTGGTCGCACATGCTTTAATCCAAGACAAGTTGACCGTAAAATTATGTACTGAGTCGATTACTCAAAAAGCGCATTGCAAAACTCGATTTTTAAAAGCGTTTCTGAAGTATCGAAAATGGCAGTAACAGCGATATGTATGTTAACGATAACTAAAACGATTTAATTTAACAACAAAATAAAAACTATTTTTTGGTAAAAGAACGTCACCATTAGCATATACGCGTACACCGAAGATTTCGAGTGACTTTTTCATGTAAGGCTCAAAACTTATTTTTTCCACAAATCCTTCCTGCTAATAGGTTTTATTCTGGTTTGTTGGTCGTATTCTTGTCTTTTCTACGAGTGGTAGGCTAAGTTGTTATTAACACACGTCGTATGAGGCAGGCAACTCGGCCTATTGCCGTAGCATAGCTGTCTGTCTATCTGGCTGTCTGTTTGTCCGTCCGTTATTCGCGTGATTTACGTCGAAAGGATTTGAAGTCTGAAGTTTTCACAATGAACATTTTCGAGAAACTATCTGGTGGGCCTGGCATTCGAATCAACCGACCCAATGTGACTCATGAAATATCGACCAACTGAACCAAACCCAACCGACGGAAGAACCCAGCCAATGTCGCTAGCGTATCTGATCGCATGCTGTTGTGGCGTATAATGTGTATCATAGATGACAGCGCCGGTGACAACAGCGACTGTGACGAGGAGGCTGGAGATGAACGAGGCGAGGCACTGTGTAAGCCGCGCGCCTGCGGTCACGTGGTTAGTCACGTGGCTCGTCGTCAGTCAAGCCCTGACGTCAGCCGGCCGCTCAACCTGACTCTGAAGCAGCACACCCAGCATCACCTGCCATTATCATTATCATCATCATCATCATCACGCCTAGCCAATCAGCAGCAGCAGCAGCGTGATGACGTCATCACTCACAGTTCAAACGCTTCTCAGCGTTACGGACCGCCGTCATCTGCAGCGTCACTTCTATCTGATGAGGTAGGTCTGACTAGACGTGCGATCAGATCTCTCAAACCTCCGCCGAGAACCGTCCTGCCGTGTGGCGAACAGAACACAGTTTCAGTTTACGCTTTTTGTGCTAATGCTCAAAAATCCTAGAAAATGCATAATCTTCCAAAACCCCAGATCTCTATCAAAGTTGAGTAACAAGAGACAAGATAAGTAGGCCTATGACTTCGCATACCTATATAATACAGTATGATGATGGATGATCGCATGCCTAAACTAGCCTACGATCGCTTGTCAGGCGCACTTCAAGTTCACGGGCCAAAATGCGCCACTATGTTGTCGACATGGCGTATGTTTTCGTGAAGTTTGATCATTGTCGAAACTGAAATCGAGATTTTATTGACGTGATGTTGAAAACCGCACTCGTCTCGGTGCGAGTCCGTTTACACATTTACACAAACTAGCAAAGTTTCCGCCATACGGGCAAGTCCAGTCCGTTACCTGGCAATTTAACCTCTTTCCCTCAGGCTGCCCATGGGGGCCCAAGGACTCAAATGCCGCGGTCGGGGTCCAATACCGTGCAACACAAAAGGTGCCAGATGGGTACGTATAACAAACAAACAAACAAACAAAAACAAACTTTTCACGCACTGTAATAAGATGGCGCGCGTGTGCATGGCAGAAGCTGATGCGTCGTTCGCTGCAAACGGCTTCTCCGTACAGTCTGCTGCAGCTGACCGGTGGTCCGTCAACACTGCTGGCAGGAGGACCACCCAGCGTGCCGCCACCGTCACCGTTTTTCCCGCCGTTTCCACCGGCAGCAGCCGCGCTCTACCAGGCAGGACTGCTAGTGAACATGTATGCGGCGGCAGCGGCAGCCTTCTCGGCGGCGTCCAGTGGTGTACCTTGCCCTGCAGACATCCTCTCACCCACACAACCACCAGCAGCCGTCACCGGCCGCACCGACCCATCTCTCATCAACCACGGTACATCATATCATGTCATATCATGCCGTATTATTGTTTTTTTCTTTCTTCTTGTCCCTTGGTTAGAAACCGTTGAGACCAAATACAGTCTTGCTTTCCGAGCCGCGGTCTTGTGATAGCCGAACAGCTTTGTTCCAAAATTTATGCAATAACGAGCCAACAGCGGTAGAATAACGACTTTTAGGGGTTAACTTTCTTTGACGCCCTTGTTCGAGTGAAATCCCATTACCAAGCGGCACGACATTTTGTCACAAAACAAAGTCTTTGTGGCAGTCCACAGTAAAGATTTCGTGATCCTAGCTTGCAGGGTTTTCATAGAATAGTAGAGTGTGAAGGACGGACGCCCCGACGATAGCTAAGACGCGCGTAAAAAGGGAATCCGATTTCAGTGGATCATCCGTGGATGTAATATGTGTAGTCATGATAATATTACTGTTGTTGCCAACATGTATCAGACTACTTTAACGATCAACTGTGCCCACAATTTCCTGCAGGTCACGATTAGGCCTATTACGGTGTTGCAATTTGTGTGATTAAATTTTCGGCACTTTGTTTAGACGCACTGACGTAGGCCTGCATTTCAGTTCGCCCATTCGAGGTACTGGTCGTTGTAAAGCGCTGGGTTTCGTTTGTGGCTGTGTAGAGAAGATATTGTCTGCCCGGCTCGTGCGAGCTGACAGCAAGTCGAGTCGTGGTGTGGTCGATGGTCAGTCTATTTCTGCGTCGAACTCTGCGCTGCCAGCGACCACCACGACGCTGACGACGTCGACGGCGGGCGGTGCTACATCGACGACCGCAGCTCGCAGTCACATCAAGAGACCGATGGATGCGTGTGGCACGGCTGGTTGTAGTGACGGTGGTGGTGATGGTTTAGAACTAGTGACAATTCGTAGTCATATCAAGAGACCGATGAACGCGTTTATGGTCTGGGCGCGCGAAGAACGTCGCCAGATCCTCAAAGCATACCCGGACCTTCACAACTCAAACATCAGCAAGATCCTTGGCAAGTTATAACACAAGCCTAAGTAATTTATAAGCCAAACTTAAAACCTCTTATTTTTAACCTCCAAAATTGATAATTCTGCTCCTGCCTGGGCTGTACAAGGGAGGCGGATTTTGAACACCCCATTGCGAAATGTTGCTTCACACCAATGGCTGCAGTACATTATTTGAAGTGGTATATATAGACGTCGCTGAAAACATTTGTTTTCTGATACTTTAACCAGTGATCGTCTATAAAACAAGAAAGTCTACATTTTATCGAGTAAAATTCGTTTTTCAGTGCATGAATTTATTAATAACATAAAGGCTCGCGACTAACTGTTACCATCCGCGCCTACGGTTCGAACTTCTGTTTTGACATATGGCGCGTTACAAATGCAGACTACTTACTTACTTACTTACTTATTCGCTGCAGGTGCCAAATGGAAGGCGATGACCAATATTGAAAAGCAGCCATTCTACGAAGAACAATCACGTCTTAGCAAGCTGCACATGGAAAAACATCCCGACTATCGTTACAGGCAAGTTTACGTTCATGCTTCCGAGTGTACAAATGAAAAAAGTTGCCACGATTCGGATGCCCGTACTGAACGGCTCGGTTGGTTGGAGTCGCTGATCTGTTGAAGCCTTCATGTTGCGTGGACGACCAGAAAGTTGACACCAGTCTGCACTGAACCCAGCATGAACCGAGACGCACTGTAATCTCTACCTTCAAGGCGCCGTGAGCTGGGCTACGGTTACTCAGTCTTACCGTGGGTACAAACAGCGTTTTTAGTTGCTAATAATATTTTATTACAAAGTTTATAAAAAAGCCTAGCTAACGCAAAGGGAACGCGCGACAGCAGTGGATGTATGAAGGACCACTGCCCACTGGGGTGTTCACGCTAAGTTAATATACAAATAGCAAAATCTCCATCTGCATTGCATAACAAGTTAGTTGCGTGGCGACACCGGGCGAACGCTATAGAGTTGTGTCGAAGCCCAAAATCGCCAAAAAAATCCATAAAAACCCTATTTTTGCGTTCAAGGTCATCCAAGGTCATTGCTCTGGGTGGCAATCGAAAGCCCATGTACGACTTCCTATTAGTGATTAATAGTAACCTAGGCCGTATCTCGCACCGTTTTTGAGATACAGCGACTTATTGGCTCAAAATCGTAAAATTTTTCTATCCCCTCTCATTGTGCGCCCTCGCTAGGGGTGACCCCTTTCGAATTTATGGAAAAGTTTTACGGTTCCTAAAACTAAAGTCTTCCAGGCAGTCGACAGTGAAAATTTGGTAATTCTAGCTTGCACCGTTTTTGACTGATCCACCCGTGTGACGGACGGACTGACAGACAGACAGACGGACGGACGGACGGAACTACGATGGCTAAGACGCGCTATAGCAGTACCTGCTGTCGCGCCTAAAAAGTCAGGAGTTACCTAATGCTGTATATGCAGGGTGGTCCAAAAACGGGACCACTCTTGCTTGTACATAATTAACTTAAGTAAATTACGTTTTCTTGTTCAAAATCGAGTAGATCTGAGCAGTATTTCTGAAGTTAGAAGGTATATAACAAACTGGCCCCATTTTTTAACCATCCTCTTTACTCGTAAAATATTGCGGCCTCGCATATCTATAGAATGCACCATCTTTTAACTTTCAGCTATCGTTACTGTGCTGTTTTAATAGGTTGGCGTGTCCATTGGTGATGTGTCGCTTCATATGCTGTTCTCGTCGCCATCTCGAAATATTTTTCTATAACCTAGCTTTCGGTTTATATTAGTTTTTTTATTCCACCCTTTGCGCCGCAGACTACTTGTTACGATGTTATTTCACTGCAGGCCGCGGCCGAAGCGCACGTGCGTGATCGACGGTAAGCGACTGCGCATCTCCGAGTACAAGCAACTGCTCAAGGCAAAGAAGCTGGCCGACTGTAGCGCAGGAGGCGGAGGAGGCCGTACGGGGCGACACCATCAGCTGTGGCGCGACGTGAAGGCGCCGCCATCTAGTCCTGGCACTGCTGGATCTACACACTACCAGCACGGAAACAGCGGCGCCGGCTCAGTGAACGGCACGGCCAGCGCTGCTGCTGCTGCTGCTGCAGCGGAGTCGTTCACATACTCCACGCATCACTGCTCACCGTGTGCCGCATCCACAGACCCGGCATACGGTATACGCTACTAAACATCGTCATCATCATCAAAGATCTCCAAGCCTAGTTGTGCGATGTGATAAAATTTGTAATTTGATGAAGTTACTTAATTTACTGGATATTAATACACGCTCTGTGTAAGACAGTAATTGCATCTACGATTCGAACTTTTGTTTTGACATAATAGCGCGCTACAATGCAGAGCACTTTCTACTTACTTTTGTACTAATTGTTTTCCAAAATCTTTATTCACCATCATTAGTCAAATGAGTAAATGCAACCAGTTGTCATGCGGGAAAGTTATCTTACTCACTCATTAATTAGTATAGATATACAATTGCTAGATTGACTGTCAGTAACTGACATCACTGCTATCGTTTACTGTCTGGTTGCAGCGGCAGGCTCAGCCGGTGGATACAAGTCTGCGTTGTCCCTTCATCATCAGCTGACTGCCGCCGGACTGAGGGCGGACTTCAACAGCGCAGCGGCCTGCTCTCTGGCGCCGCCGACCAGCTACCTGGACGTGCGTCGTCTGCCACCACCACCACCGCCGGCACCAGGCCTCACACCAGGCCTCATCGCTCCACCACCGTGGTTCCTTTAGACCACACACACACTCACTAAGTACTTTTCCCGCATCCTAGAATGTATTAGATCAAGATGTTACACCGTTCCAGCTTTGGAACCGGCTGCGGAAGACATTGCTGTTCGGGTGTTGAGAGCGCGGCGCATCGTGGCTGACTGTTACATTGCGCCTACTAAGTCGTCTTACTTACTTAATTACTTACTTACCGCACGTACTACCAGCGCCAACACGTCGGACTGGTTCAGGCGAGCACCGAATACGTTCCTGCTAAAGACGCGAAGATGCCATCGTTAGTGTGGAAAATAATCCGAAGTACTGCATTCGTTTACTGACGACGAGTTTGTTTGTTATTATGTCAGTATGGCTATTAGTGTGACAGTCACTGTTATTGCTGTTTATTATCAAGGCGTAATTATTGCTACCATCGTCATTATTATTATTGTCATAATTAGGTTAACGTATATTAATGTGCTCGTGCTTAGAATCTAGTGCACGTTTGTGTTATAGAATGGCGAACATTACGGACATACATAACGTTCTACAGAATAACTACAATCAAATCTACAGGGTGCGGCAGAAAAAAGTGGACCCCTAAATTTTTTCGCCGTTTTCTCAGCAACCGTTTAGGATTTTAATACGAAATTTTACAGCTTTATTTACGGAAACCTTCTACATCTAACAGCCAAATAAAATGTGATTCTGTTGAAAAACGACGAAGTTATAGATTTTTTAACATGACCGTCTACCGATTTTTTGGCATTCAAAAATGATCATGCTACAACATCATTTTCATAACATCGTTGAAACAACACAGTTAATAATGATCAAATGCCAGAATTCCATTGCCACTGCAAATGTTCGAAGTGTTCATCACCAGCACCAGCTCCAAGCAACAACACAAGCTTCCAGTCGCCTTGTTTAAAAAATCTTTTACAG
>Ga0056128_1012612_pt1 | contig 10314 bp, 3 predicted proteins | sample WorMetLIZISLAND2_FD_71113 | JGI IMG/M metagenome (GOLD analysis project Ga0056128, IMG submission 71113) | Marine gutless worms symbiont microbial communities from Max Planck institute for Marine Microbiology, Germany - Olavius geniculatus... ... | reverse complement strand
TAGATAGTAGCAGTTTTTCGAAATTTGGAATCCAGAGAAACGGACACAACAGCGTCGTCGGTTAATTAAGTAGGCGCCGCAGGCAGACAGATGCTTCAAATTACGACAGAGAAGATTGCGTGTGCTCGAAATTTATATTTTTTCTTAAATTTTTAAAAATGGTTTGTCGGCCCCAACTTTTGCATTTTGGACGAAATTTTTTTGGAAAAGCAGAAGTTTTCCCGATAATTGTCTGACAGCCAAAAATTCGTCGGGAGGGGCACTCCTGTTCCCTTGCCACGACACGGCACGGTTGGTATACGGTACGTTGTCTGTGCTCAGGTGATGATGTGCTGCACACCGCGTTGTATTCCGGTGAAGCTGGGATCACTCGGCAAACCGGCGCCCGGCATGGACGTCACCGTACGTTACCATTTTATGCACAAGTTACATTCAACGACTTCTTCTGTCGCTTGACAACACTCAGCTGCTTAAACTGCTCAGAATAACACTACGAGGGCCATCCCAAAAGTTTCCGGCCTCGACATATTAGACAACAATATTTTCCACAATGTATACGTCAGTGAAACGTACATTTTTATTGACTTTTATTTGTCTGTTGCGGATATGACGTCACTGTAATTGACGACGTCACAGAGCATTAAATAGAAACGATTTCTAGCATCAACGCAAACAGTTTCAGGTCATTCATCATGACATGCTGTTATTTGCGTTCACCGCAAATTTAGGTTTATCAATTCAGATGATAAATTTATAAGCTTATTTGTCAGGGTTTTCACAAAATCGGATGCCAATGGGTTCCACTTTTGCAAATCCAGCTAAAGACTGGAAAATTTTCATGCCCCTGTAGTGAGCCTGATTTTATTCTGTTAGCGCTGCACATCGTGCTGTCTGACGTCATAAATTACAATGACGTTGTATCTGCAGCAGACTCATATGAGTCAGTAAAGAATGCACGTTTTACTGATATATAGACTGTAAAAAATATTGTTGTCTAATATATCTAGGCCTGAAACTTTTGAGATGGCCCTCGTAAACTAGAGGCACGTATGCGACAGGACAAACTTTCGCCGTCACTTTTCATTTTCGGACTTGGGTTCTGACTAATCCGAATCAGGACCCGGACTCGGACCCGGAATAATCCGGATCTTGATCCTGATACGGGTCCGGATCTTAGTGCAGATTAACGCCTAAACCAATCGATTGTGCCTCAGATCACGCTTCATTTTTCCAAAATGTAGCAAAAATTCGTTCATAGCGTTTTGAGTAAACTGACGTAGGATCTTGACAGACAGATAGGTATATGCAAAACATCTTTTTTTACGGACCTACTAATGTTCAGTGAACAATCATTGGCTCGCGACGCTGCAATCTATAAGCGACCCTTATTGTCTGACATTGTGCTTGGCTATTACAGCAGTCGCGAGCCATGTCGCCTACCGGCTTGTTTAATTATTTGATTAATTGTTTTACTAAGAATAAATGAGGCAGTTGTTCGACCGTTCTGCCTGCACATACGAATTTATACAACTGCAACATCTTTTTAAATTTTTTTCGAAAATAAGTTAAAATTATTTTATTCCGTTAATCCTACGACACATGACTATCCAGATCATCTGCGTTTTTATCGTTTTACTTTTTTTAAAATTTTTACTTTTTGTGTTTTTACCGTCATTTATAACGTGTTCTTGCAGTGCTTTTTTGCGCTTTCACCACGATTAGGGCCTATCTGTTTCGCCGCAGTATGATGATGATGACGATAATCGTATATGATTGTGTAATTCTTGTAGCTGGTAGACGCCGACGGTCGTGAGGTTGGTCCTAACGTGGAAGGTGAAATAGCTTTGCGCGTCAAACCGCAACGACCTGTCGGACTGTTCTGTGGTTACTATGTACGTCAGTGTACTTTTATCACTCCACTCATCTGATATTTTAATATTGTTGTATTCATCACTGATAAGTCTGTCTATTTGCCTGCCTGCCTAACGAATACTGACCGGTTAAAGCTTGAATTCCATTACGCCGACTGTTTCGTGACGTCCGCGACTAGCACGTGACATCCCCTCGACAAAACGCGTGGTAGTAGGCGACGTCGCGAACTTCCACGCGACAAGTCCCCGATGTGCCAAAATCCGATTATCACTGCATGATCTCATACGGCCTGTGACGCTCCGTTGCTTTAAAATAAGTTTGTCAAAAAGGTCGTACTTTTTGATTTTTTAAACTTTAAAATACGGCAAGAAGTTTGATGTGGTGATATTGTGCTGCTGCTGGGTCATGTTATCAGAACGATACTAAGCGCACGGAGGCGGTGTTTCGTGGTGACTATTACATGACCGGCGACTGCGCTACGATGGACGACGAAGGCTACTTCTGGTTTTCCGCGCGCGCCGATGACGTCATCAATTCATCCGGGTAACTACGTCCTAGTGAAACGTATTTCGCCAATCCGACGTCCTTCATAAGTAATTGAAATAAGTACCTGACGTGACTTCCTTTTCTCACTTGAAAACAGTTAGGGCCTAGGGTTTAGGGATAAGGTCAGTAAGTCAGGGTTAGGGCCAGTTTTAGTGGGAAATTGCCATTTGGATTGTAACTGTACCTAGACCGATTGCACACATTTATCGCGTAATTACGTCGTCAATACGAATCCGTTCACCCGGTAAAAACGTTTAACCCAGTAGTAGAGTCAGTCAACATTTTATCAGCTGTTTATAGGTGGGCTACGTATAGAGTTACCGGCAGCTTAAAGGTGCGTTCTCACTGCGCGCGTTAACGCGGGTACCATCTCAATTGAATTGATTATGTATCCGCTGTTCTAGGGTTAGGTAGGGCTTAATTGAACAGTCAATTGAGATGGTCCCCAGTGAGTGCAGTGAGAACGCATCTTAAGAATTTACAAAACGTCGCCTAACTTTTTCCAATATGTAGGCTGTGTACGATTTTTCATAACGTTTCTTAGGTCTCGGTTATTATGCACAATATTTTCGTAATTGTCTTATAGGCTAGTTTTCTGTAAATGCCATTTTTTTAAAAAATAAGTCTGCTTTTTTACCAAGCTTCTTGTTTTGTTTTCGGCATGTAGTTCATGTATATGTGTCTTGTAGATATAGGATCGGACCACACGAGGTAGAGGTCGTTCTTATGGACCACCCGGCGGTCTTAGACGCAGCCGTTGTCGGCAGTCCGGATCAACTGCGTGGAGAGGTGAGCAAACTACATGTACATTTAATGGCCAATTCACACTTTCGACGCCGACGCCACTCAATTCAACTGTTGAGTTGAGTAAAGTCGACGTCGTACGTGTAAACTGGCCATAAGCCAAATCAATCAGGTGCGAGGCATCTAGAAAAACGTTTCGGTTCGTCTGATGTAACTAAGCTTTCACTTCCACAGAATATGCCTACTGGGTAATAGGCCTAATTAACGGACCAATTTACTCACTCGCTGCACAATAAAGTCATGCTGTCGCAAGAAAACGTCGCGACGATACAATTGTTTTGACATGATAGGCCTAGGCGGCTACCGGTATAGAGGGGCCACTCAAGATGTGGGGTGTGGGGAGGGTCTTCATTCCGCACCGGAAGTGCGTCTGAAAAGGATTATTTGATTTTGTTATGTGAAAATGATGTGTTTGGGTACATTTTTGGCACTGTGTTGAAAAAAATACACTAGTTGATTGCCATTCGTGTTCTCGTAAACGGTGGGGTACATCCCTCAGTGCCTTAAATCTTGTCTCTGATAGATGCATTTTTTGTCCAATACAATCGTAACACCGTAGGATCGCCGTCAGTAGGCTACATCCCAGTCTGTGTTGTACATGCGCGTGTGGTCAGAGGCAGTGTCCTAAAAGCGCGTACAGAAGGACGTAATACCCCGTTTACACGATCAAGCTAGCTCGACGAGCTGGCTTGAACGTTAGATATGTTAGCTGCACGAGCCAGCTCGATGTTTGCTCGATGTTTGCTTAATGATTGCTTCGTATAGGCTATGCTTAAGCATGCTTCATATTTGCTCGATGTTTGCTCAACGTTTGCTCGATGTCTGCTCGATGTTTGCTTGATCGTGTAAACGGGATATAACTGAACTGAGCTAAACTGAACTGACCAATGGGCGAGCAGTAATGCATTGCACACGCGCTCTGTACGCGCTTTCATACCCTGTTTACACGATAAAGCAAACATGAAACTAACTTGGAGCAAACGTCGTGCACGTGTACTTTGAATACGTTTGCTTTATCTTTGCTTCGTGTTTGCTTCATCGCGTAAACGAAGTATAAAACACGACCGACAGTTTTAGTCGGTGAAAAAATTGAATGATCGTTTGATGGCCGATTGTCTTAGGAATATCTATGCCAAAAAGATTGAAATCTCGTAATCTTACTTCAAGTTGCGATCAAAATTGTATACGGGATGTTTTTGAGACACAGTGTAGCGTCAGTAGTTTGTTCCACTGCGTGTGCATTAGATCGTGAAAGCGTTCGTCGTGCTGAACGCCGATTACCAAGAACATGACAGACAACAGTTAGTTGTCGAGCTACAGAAATACGTTCAAACCAACACTGCGCCGTACAAATATCCTCGCAAGGTACGCCTGAGTGAACCTGAGTGATAGGGCCTATCCATAGCTGCCGAACTTTTTCTGTATTGTAGAATCGCGGTCTGTCAGTTAGTGTTTATTTAAAAACATCAATTTGATTTGATAATTATTGATTTGCCAAATCTCAGTTTACACTGATCCATGATCCACGAACGAATCTCGATCTTTTTCAAAAGCTAATCAATTTGTTCCTAGCACAGAAACATTCTTGCTTGACAGGATTATCCAAGAAGCCCAGCTGTCGCTAGGATACCCGACCGTACTGGTTGTCAGTTAGCTTGAAGGTCATCCGAGACCGATGATTTTCTTTTTATCTGAGAAGGACGTATGCAATTTTCTATTAATGATCAACAGCAACATAAACTCTATATCTCGCACCGTTTAGTCACATTACATCCGTGACAGACGACGACAGACAGACAGACAGACAGACGACAGACGACAACCGTTCTATAAGCTCGACCTTTGCTTCAGTACGGTCGGCTAAAAATCCGTTTAAAGAAAAAGAGAATGCGATGATAGTATTGATTTTGCTGTAGATAAAATTCGTCGATGCGCTGCCGAAGACAATCAGCGGCAAGACGAAGCGCTCCGAATTACGAACGAAAGAATGGCAGGACGAAGACACCGACCAATAGCGAAATATTAACAGCCGACGACGAAGTTCTGCATTCCACTTAGCCGATGTATATACTAGGCCTACACGGTGATCCGATAAAACAGAGGCATATAACGTTTTCGTCCTAGTTCAATGGGATAAAAAATGTCCTCCGAGTGTGATAATGGTTAGACGTGTTTTCATAAGTAACTTGTGAGAACCAAGCAAGTGTACTTAAAGCAAAATAATGTCCGGGGCAACATGCGCACGCACTTTGCGTTCCGTTTACGGCAATTTGAACAGATTGAAAAAAAAAATTTTTCACTGCCTCTAGAATTTTAATTTGGCACTGCGAACACCTGGCCCTATCCTGCGCTGTTCAGGCTGCATTATAAACTGTTGGGCAGTTGAAATGTATGGGTGATAGGGGTAAAGTACGGGTATATCCGTTCCCGCGAGTACGCGTACAGGTAACGTGGTATGGGTAAGTAAGTAAGTAAGTAAATGGTTTATAAAGCGCCAAAGTCTCAGAAATAATCAGGGCGCATAGGATGATGGACGTTAGGTGGCAGAAAAGGCTGACTGAAAGTAGTGGGTCGGGTCCGGTAGGGTGGGGTAGCTAAAATTGCTACACCCTCACAGCCCTAGTACGTAAAATCTAAAAAGAGTGGCCCAGCTGTATCTATAGCAGATAAAGTTTTACGGTATACCTGGCAGCATATATTTTATGATTATTTTTTATTTTCCAAAAAGGAGGCGGGCGCAAAACCCCTTGAATTCGCTCTTGCATGCATGGTAGACCTACTGGTAGTATGGGTTAATTTATGTGTGACTTTTTATTGTTTGTGAATAAATAGTAATATATTGTAATAAAGTACAAACTTATAACATGCAAGTAACGTCATGTGTGAAGAATTACTTAACACTTTGTTTAACGACGTTTGTCTGAATATAAATATCAGCGTTTAACGTCCTTTTTAACTGTAACATGTCTTATAATAATTTGTAATTGAGTGTAATTGTAATTTAACTGTAACGTCGACGTAAAATATAGATTACTTTGATTTTCAAGGCACTGCCACGTTCGTTGAAAATGTGCAGAGACGCTGTGGTTTGTTTACTAGCGAACAAAAGCAGTTGTCAAGCACACGTTTTTATTATACACTTTTACAATACTCGATGGTAATAGCAATACAACAATGACATTAGGACAGCAATACAATGTTCTGTTGACTGTTTTCTTCTAATAGGCCTACTTAGTTGCAATTTCACAGGAGAATTTCCGTATTTTTTCTTATAGGTAGGTTTTCGTTTGCTGAAATGCACTTGATTGATTAGCTTATCGACGAATCGATTAATAGGCCTATTGACTGTTTAGGCTACTTGATTAACTACTGATTGGACGACTAAAATATTGACTACAAATAAATCACGGCATATGACAACACCCTGCTTTATCAGCAACATGTTGCGAAGAGCTGCGTAAATAATAATAATAATAATGGTATATGCAAACGGCGAATAAAACAGAAAATAAACGACAGGCCTACAGTAGGCTAAGGATCATTGAAAGATGGCGGCAATAACCCCACTCTACGGTGTCGGTGTCTTAACCGACCTTAATTTCAACTCGTACGGTAAAACAGCCACGATAAGCTGTAAACTAAAATAAAATTAGAGTCTTTGTAGTTAATTAATTTGTAGTTAATTAAATCAACTATGACAATTCTTAGCCGTGGCGACATCTGGCGTCGAATACAAGTAGTTTCTAGGAAGGCAGCTTGCCCACAGTCCAAACATCAACAGTTTAACTAATAAATGTTGCAACTTCAGAACTTTGTAGCTTTGTAATTAGGCTAATATAGCTGCTTCAACCTGCTGCTTCAATTGCAGCGAAGCAACGGAATGTCAACAGTGCAGTAACGTCGTGTTGTCACTTTTTAATGCAACAACATAGGCCTATAGCGTTCCAACGATTGTCAGCTCGAGAAACGACGCAATTCGCTCACACATAGTTACCAGTTACAGCTAATACACGAAAAAAAACATATCGAGCATACACACGTCACTGACGGACGACAATAAATAATTACACAAGGTAATTCAAGGTCATTTCACACAGACAATGATTCTCTCGATCACAGATCCACAAAATTTACGCAAACAACCAGCTAGTGTTAGGAACATAAAAACGAAAACAGATTTGCACTTGAAAACTGACAGACGAGCTGTCAGTTAATCCAGCACATAAACTAAATTGAACTGAAAACGTTTCGAATAAAAATAAAGTAAAGAAAACCGAAATAAAAATACGGTTATGCAAACAATAAAAGATCAGGAAACGAATGGTTATGGAAAAGCTAGAAACTTGAGATCAGAAAATAAATAAATAGAAAAGAAATAACAATGACTAAAACTAAAAAAACCGAAACGAGAAAAAAAATCTGCTACACAAAATAACTTATTTATAAGCGACAGGCTCAGCTGCTGACAACTACTAATGACCAATTCACACCTACGTCCGCTGAATGAATCCATGCGCAGTGTCTCTGGAGCTCTAAGCCCAACACCTCTTCCGCGGTTGCCAGTCTTCAGCCACATCACTCCTCTCACATCAGGCGAATGGCAGCAATAAATCAACTTCTCAGTAAGATCAGGTCTTCAACCATCACTCTGCCTCTGATATCAGATATCGAGTTCCATCCTGAAGTCCGCCTTACATCAAGACGTCCAGTGTGGCTCGAGGAACCACAACAGGAAGAAGTGTCAGCACGACGGAAATGGACTGAAGAGTGGGCTGCTTCGGATGTAGTAAACCGCTCACTGATCGTGGACCCTTCCATTGCACCTCCTGGATTCGACCTACGTCGACGCTTGTGGTCAACGTTGAACCACTTTCGCACTGGCAGGGTCGATGTGCAGCCAACCTCGTCCGCTGGAATCAGGCTTCGGATCCATTCTGTTCCTGTGGCGCACCTTCACAAACTATGTCACACACTGTGAACGATTGTCCAGATACTAAATTTCCCGGCGGTCTGTCAACCTCACATTTGGCTGATGAGGAGGCTATTGCCTGGCTTGGCATGCAGATCATACGCTAAGAAAAAGAAGACCTACGACAGTTGAGTTGCGTCGCGTCGGCGTCGTAGCTGTGAACTGGCCATAACAGAAAATCCGCCGGCAAACGCCTACGGATTCACTCTCGCGGCCGGCGTTTTTATCAGACGCTCAAAACGTGATGGGATAAAGGCCGCCAGGATCAAGGGCCCGGGGAAACATTTTCGCGGGGCCCCCAAACATTTTCACAGGGCCCCTTTGGAGAGAATATTTTTGAATTTTTCTTTTCAAAATGGTACATTCTGGCGTACTTTATACTTCTGGCCGACGGCGGGGCCCCCAAAACGTCGCGGGCCCGCGGTAGCTTACCCCCTTATCTTACCCTCTCAACGGGCCTGGCCAGGAGAGCAAAGCGACGCCAACTTATGGCCAAAAATGCTCAAAATCTAGGCCGAATATTAATGGGGGTAGATTCATGGAAGAAAGTGACGAGCTCTTTTCACTGGGGAGCGCTGTACGTTCCTCTTGGGAAACGTTTCCACTATTTTCCGCCACAAAACGACCTCTTCTGGCACCGATTCCCTGAAGAGATGTCAGGATAAAAGCAGGGCTGTTAAATTGATATGAAAAGAATTAGGTATTTACTATTTAGGTTCACAAAAATTTAAAAACCACAAAGGTCCAAGAGTTACAAGTAAATATATCTGTGATCAGATGTGTAGACCAACATTACATGATCTCACAGGTAAGATGTACTGGTAAAATGGGCTATGCCGCGTGTTACGATGTCGACGCAACTTAACTCAACTGCTCAGCCAGGCTAGCAAACAACACGTGACGTCACAGTGCTAATGACGTCATTGCATCGTCACCCACAGCCACGACCGTTGAATTGAACTGAGTCGCGTCGTAAGTGTGAACCGGTCATTAGAGACGCAATGGTTCAATCCAGACGCTAGAACCGGCGTGCATTGTGGCGTTACTCCAGTTGCACTGCGTCGTCAGCTGCCTGGCGTCCATGGCAACGACTGAACCGGATGTAGTTAACATAACGTAGTCTCCGAACGTTCCGCTAGTGGTCAGGCGACAAGTGTCGGTTGTTGACAACGATTTCGTCGTGTTAACGTCGCACGACAGTTGCAGTCTGCCGTCGTCGTCTGTTGTTTCTGTTATACCGTATACAACACAATCGTTAACTATTGTACCTCCTGCTTCATTCTCTGCAACAAACTGTTTGAATAAAATTAAACTATTCTAATTTAAACCAAACACAATTTTTTTAATTTGTTCACTAAAAATTAATAATTTTGATATAACACAATAACACTGTAATTTATTAAAATACGTGACAAACGCACATACATGTAAACATGAAAGTAAGCAGCAACAAAACAAAATCAAATCAAATCAAATCAAATCAATCAACTAACTATACAAAATCAAAAAAAAACATCATTTCTAACTCAAAACTTTACATCGCAAAAACTGCGTTTCTCTAATAATGTTTGCCACTTTTAGAAATGTGACTATTTAGCTTTGCTTCTCTTTTGCATCTGCATTAATTTTCGAATTAATTATACTAAAATGCTAGCCAGCCAGCCAGCCGATTAACGTGTCGGTAATTAGGACGCCGATAATGTTTACAACCCACCGTGTACAATGCTGAGTTCCCCAGTGCTAAGTTTCGTGTGGAAAACGTTAGCGGTTGTCGGACTGTTTTTGCACATCGTGGCTACGAAAGCGTCGTAGCGGCGTGTTTCTCGCGACTGGAAAAACGCCACGTCTTTCACGTCGTTGAGAAACGTCGTGTCATACGAAAACTTTGGCCAACCTGCGCATTCGACGAATAAATCAGGTCGACATAACAAACTGAAACGCACTTTGTAAGAGTAATACTCCGTTTACACGAGGAAGCAAACATGAAGCAAACGTATTCATAATTCAAGTGCTCATTGGACCATGCTAAACGCTCCTTCTATCGAGCTGCCAATGCGATATTTGGCAAGGTTGGTAGAGTGGCGTCTGAAGAGGTTACGCTCCACTTGATTAAGTCCAAATGC
>Ga0056128_1012611_pt1 | contig 10315 bp, 5 predicted proteins | sample WorMetLIZISLAND2_FD_71113 | JGI IMG/M metagenome (GOLD analysis project Ga0056128, IMG submission 71113) | Marine gutless worms symbiont microbial communities from Max Planck institute for Marine Microbiology, Germany - Olavius geniculatus... ... | reverse complement strand
TGCACCGTTTTGATACAGTCCACGAGTGTGACAGACAGACAGACAGACGGACGGACGGACGGACGGACGCCCAGACGATGGCAAAGACGCGCGAAGCATTCTGCTTTCGCGCGTAAAAATGGCAACTGCTCCCTTTGAAAAAAACTACAAAAATTGGCATGCTTAAGTTTGTTATGAAAACCTATGTCGATTCAGCGCCGACACGTCTGACCTTTGACACCGGTTACTCTTGCCTTTGAGACCGTTCGCACTGTTTTCGGTTTGTCTACGCCTTTTCGTTTTTGAGTTCGATGCCCGCACGGGACGGACAGACGGGAGGACGGACGGGCAAGACGCGTATTGCGGCCTGTTTAGGATAAACGCACAGTAACTTAAAGGCGCGAGACGTACGCGGAAGTCAGCACGGACATCAGACACGGCGATCAATTTCGCACAGTCATATGCCTACTGAGATGCAAGCGTTGCTACATGCTGCTGCTGCTGCTGCTGCTGCAATGCTATGACGTCGTGTGAGATGTGTAGACTAGACATGTCACTTGGTGTCATTATGTCAACAGCACGCGTCGGTCGGGAAATGGGAAACGCACGCAGGTAATTTGCAGCCCCCGAGCGTTGCGTAATAATAATTGCAGATGCTTCACGCACTTTTATCAACTAAATTTACGTGATGTCACGACTCGTCGTGACTGTTGCGCGGCCGTCCTAATGGGCCCTATTACTGGTCTTGTTTGTCCGTCCGTCGACTCTGTCCGTCTGTCCGTCCTTTTCGTGTGAACGTTTTGCAGTGCAGAAGTAACCAGTGTGCCATTTTAGTGCAAACGGTCAAAGGTTAGGCGGACAGCTGCACAATACGCCGGCACTTGGCCGACACAGTTTTCTAGTTTGTCATGGAGCCAGATCCCGAGCTAACAGCAGTAACGAATGTTAACATGGTATTCTCTACCATTTAGGGCTGAAGTGTAGAGGAACCATTGCAGATGACGTCTTAAACGCGGCAACTCTCTTATTATCGATAAAAAACCAAGAAATCTGAGCTAATGCTCATGAGACACGCGAGAGCCCATAGCAGTTTCTGTTTGCAGGTAATCTTGGTCTGTCTCCATCCATTTCGTCGCAATTCACTTTTTTGCAGCCACAAATTGCCAAAAAATCACTTAAAATTAATATTTTTGAGGTTCAAGGTTATTCAAGGTCATCGATGTTGACATTTTTAAGGAGTTTGTCGCCAGTGCTGGTTATGATAAGCAGCATGTCTGTGCCTATCTGCAACCATTTTTACGCTAGACAAGACAACAGCGGATAAATAAACACTTTTTAGAAGGGTATCCCTGTTTGACACCCGCGTGCGCAGGCCTCTTTGAATCTAGAGGGTCCGAACTTAGACTGCTGAAATCTACATTCAATGCTAAAAATTTTATACGCATGTTATCCTGGTCTATCTCCAGCCATTTCGCCGCAATTCACTCTTAGAATGCGTGTCGCAGCCCAAAATCGCAAAAAATTCACTAAAACCCCCTATTTTGGGAGTTCAAGGTCATTCAAGGTCATCGATGTTGACATTTTTAAGAAGCTCGTTGCCAGTGCTTGTTATGATACGCAGCATGTCTGTGCCTATCTGCAACCATTTTCACGTTAGACGAGCCAATAGCGGTCGAATAACGTTTTTTAGGAGGGTGCCCCTCTTTCGCCCCCTCGTTCATGGGGATTCCTTTCACCCAGTGGCATGAAATTTTGTCACGAAATACTAGAGATACTAAGCTATCATATAATAAAAACCCGAAGTCTATATCTCTACTGGTTTTGGAACGGTACTGGGTCCTGACGGACGGACAGACGGACGGACAGACTGACAGAATTATACCACAGCTAATACGTGCTATAGCTAGCTAGCTAGCTAGCTCTCGCGCGTGAAAAATAGACTAGTAGTGAAGCTAGCATGCAGTCCGTTCATAATAGACGCAAGCTCTGCACTGGTCACGCGCTGTGGGAACGCGAACCGGAAAATAGTACAAGTAGGCTATACGGTATTTGCACAGTGCAGCGACGTATATAGGCTTATCGATCGACGCGTGCACCGTCATCATTAAAGGAATCGAAGACGTCTGTACGTCGTTTGTTGATGACAACTGCGGCCAAGTCACCTTAGCTGGAACTGCCAGCGTCAGCATCCCGATTTCATTCTGTATACGCTGCCATGTAGGCCTAAAAGGTTGCATTTACTACCGGCCTACTTTCTCTCTCCCTCAGCTTTTTGTTTATATCATTCTAAAGAAAAGTTCGCCGGTTATAGGCCTATGAGCAAATAGGGCTCATGTGATCAATCTGCGGTTCACTTTCATTACCGATGTACACGTAGTAGGTTTATATTTTGTAGTCACACGCGTACTGACCTCGGTCAGATGTTTTCTTGATCAGTAATCCAGTGTGCCTACATTGTATACAAATTTTTTTTTACCTTATTACTCGGCGATCTTACAAAATAATATTCATGTGTGAAAACACGCATACATGCATATGCAAACGATGTCCGTATCAGTTGCGATTTTTGGACCTAAAATGCGCTAAAATGATTTTTTTCGCATGGATGCCCCAAACCTCATGCTCTAAAAGAGCTTAGACGGCTTTGCCAGACCTTTTAACTGGACTTCTAACAGGTCGCTTAGAGCCGAACCTTTCCCCTCTTGGGAAAATTTGGCTACAAGTACAAGCCTGTATTGATGATGTCCATGCAGCCAGGTGCTATAGACACACAGCCGGTCGACAATAAATAGGCTTGGCCTACTTCCGCTTTTTGTTGCATAATCAACGAAGAGCGGGATGAGCATTGAGTAGCGAACGATGATGCAGCTGCGAGCATGGGCGTGAATCTGTTCAGGGACAGCAATGTTTGACTTTGTTCGCAAAGTTGAGGAAGATATGCTTACTTGCACTTGGTGAGAACTGTCATTATTTTAGCGTCAGAGAAGCTTTTTAAGGCCACGAATGCACTGAAATCGTTTGGGGGAACTTACATCGCTCACCGTACTCGCTATGTGAGAGGGCAAGACTTCTCACAGAGCCTTCCTCCACTCCCTTTCCGGTCGGTCGGCGTGCTTCGTTCTTCAGATGGACGCCGCAGGCAGCGAGCAAGCGAGCTATCGACTCACGGAAGCTCCGAGCAGCGTACAACGCAACGACTCAGTATCCAGCAGCACTCACTGACTGGCTGATTGGCTCTATCAGGACGACGACAAACTGAGCGATTGGAAACTGAACTGAACTGCAGTTGGTGCGATGTTGATGATGATCATCAGCGTCCAATTGATCCGGCTTGACCTGTGCGCGCCCCGTGCACCGTGCGGCCTACTGCCCGCCGACGGCGCTGCACCAGCCAATCTGGCGTGAAATATGTGACGACCGGCGGGCGTTGTCGTCGCTACGGTTATACCCCGATTTACACGATCAACCTGGCTCGACGAGCTAGCTATATGTTAGCTGGACGAGCCAGCTCGATGTTTGCCCGATCGTGTAAACCGGGTATTAGCCAGCACCGCAGCTAGAGATACCAACGTGCAAAACAGCGTCACTGGCATGCGTGAATACGTGCGAATTCTGAGCTATCATAATATAGTAGTTTCAATTCCAGCTGTGTATATCAGTTTTGCACTGCATAGCAAAGAAGTCTGGCTATTTGTGAGGCGCTGTTTGGTGCAGTGATATTTGACTTAAGTCCAAGTCAAAGTCAAGTCAAATGAATTATTTGACTCAAAGTGTAAGTCATAGCTCAAGTCAAAATAATGATTTACAGAAGTTTACAGATAGTTAGGTCTATAATGATATCTAGCTTATATTATCATCAAATTTGATCTCAAACATTAAAAAACCAAAAAATGTCGAATATTCAAAAGGACGTAACGCACTTAAACTGTTTCGCGATCACGATACGGCGAGTGCCTGAACCACGTGATTGATGTAATGTGACGTCACAATCGCCTGGAGTCAAGGACATTATCTTCTTGTCATCTTGTTTGTTACCAGGAAGAGACATCTATCCCCTTAAGCCATTGGAGCAAATTTTTCCCTATTCTCTCGTTCTTTTTTCCCTTTTCTGGCGGTTTTTTCTTAGACCTAAATGAATGTAGAGGTCTGAGAAGTGCTGTCAGCTTCTTTGATAGGGTCTCGGGGTAAGTCCCAGCCGCTGTCCATTTTGTAATATTTTGTGCGTAAACACATTTCATAGCAAGCTAAAGAGAAATTTAATAAATTATAACTGATAGGCCTAGTCGTAAATTATACCGAACTCCTTCTCAGTGGGCGAAAAACGTTCACTTAACTTTTCATTAAAGCGTTTCTCTGTGCATGGTGTCAGTAGAAGGTGGCAGGGTAACAGGGGCAGTTGCTTCTGTGCTAAATTGTAGCCTGTTTTTCTCGTCGGAAAGATTTTTTTCTGCAAATGCAAAACTGTGGGCTACAAGCTCACCGTTTGGAAGGATTTCGGGACAAAATTGAAATTTTTAACATTTTCAGTCGAAAATTTTGCATCTGTCTGTCTGAAAGTAGTTGCAACTTTCTGCCGATGTCACCGGCGCACCAACCTTTTTAAACCTACGATTCCCGCCGCTGTAATGATGTACATAGACGGCGTGGTTGTTGCGATGTTCTGTGGCAGGATCTGCGGGCTGCAGAGACGGCCGGCGCCCAGGGCACTGGACAGCCGCAGCAGCGAGGAGGCAGCAGCACGGCGACGCCACGACGACAGCGTACGACGAGCGGCGACTACGTGCGACCGACGACGACCGCGACACGACGACGACGCACTACGGACGACGCAGCCGCTAATGAGATAAACCAACGGCAGAGCGACGGCGGCATGACAACCACTGACGCAAGGTGATGGAATTTCTGACTCCGCACTGTCACTCGCTCGGTCAGACTGTATGTAGGCCTATTTCTCCCACAGCATCAACATCAAGTAATCTGCAGAGCAAAGCTCACGTGACGCGCGACAGCATCGGTGCTGTCACCTGGGGAATCAGTGTGCAACGTGCAATAAAATAACAGTGTGTTTGAAATGGTATTCAGATTTGAGCCCCCTATACGGAGGACTATTTGAATCAACGGGGGAGTCGAAACTAAGATGGTTAAAATGTAAGCCTACTTATTATGTCGAAAATTGCACAAGCATGTTGTTATGCTCTCAGTAATTTTGAGGGTTCAAGGTCGCTTAAGGTCATTGCGACGTCAGTACCCCCGGTAAGCTTGCTAGCAGTGCTTATTATGATTAGTAGCAAGTCTGTGTTTATCTGCAACCGTTCGCACGCTAAACGAGTTAATAGCGGTAAAATAACGATTTCGTAGGTTGTCGTTGTACCTCTCTTTGACGCTTTCGTCCGAGGGAATCCTTGCACCTAAAGCGTCATGAAATTTTGTCACAAGAGACTAGAGACTCTGTGCTATCATATGATGAAAACTCGAAGTCTCTGCCTAACCCGGGCTTGAATTGGTACCGGGTTGTAACGTACAGACGGACGGACGGACAAAATTACGATAGCTAATGCACGCTTAGCGTAGTGCGTCGCGCGTGTGTGCAGCACGTGTGTTGTAAAAATTGCAGGACGGTGAACGGCGCGGAGTCGAGCTTAGAGCGATGCGGCGAGCTCCTGCGTACACTGCAAGCGGTGCTGAGCTGGATGCGAACTACACGACAGACAATGAGGCATCAGCAGTCACTGGGCGGTGATCTCATCTCTCTTCAACAACAGTGCGACGAGCTAGCGGTAGTGCAGTAATTCAATTTCTTGAACATTACTCATAAATTATCTACAAAACTATCTCGGCGCTGACGGCCTGACTATTTGAGGTGAAAGTTCGTACACCGGCTCGGCCTATACCCCAATTTTGTTTTTCTATGCCTTTTCCTTATCGACGAAACGGGCGAATGAATGGACGGGAGGAGAGATGGACGGGCGGACGGGTAAGATGCGTAGTGCGACCTACTAGGACGGCCGCATAATGTGATGATGTTTTAGCAAAACCCGCAGTAAACACAGAATCAAGAAGCATGTGTCTGGCTGACGACGTGCAGACAGGCTGTAACGAACTTGTACATTACAGTACAAGGCTATTTTCTGCTAATCGTCATCGCCATCATCAACATCATCATCAGCGTATTTTTCCGAAGGTCTTCCCTTGCCACCCACCTTTATTTGTTTCCCTTCCACGGAAAACGGTTGCCAGTGGCTATATGAGGCGACTATATGCTGTTGATGCGCAGAACATAAGACGCGAACTGTCCGAGAAGAGATTCACGGCGGAGTTGAACGTGGAGGCGTCGTGGAAGCTTCTGAATGACGTCGGCTGCGACGCTACTCAGATCCCCGTCGACTGCAGCGAAGACGGTGAAGTGCCAGGTATCGTACTTAGACATGTAGAAAAGGGGCCCAGTTGTAAGCTTCTTCTAAATATGCCCCTCGTTCAAACATTGTTTGGGCTTATGACCCATAGTGCTTTTATACAATTTTTGGACAAATCAAGTTCTAGACGAACGACATTTTTTTCAATACTGCACCTTATAACAAAGTAGGCCCTATTTACAGTACACTGTCCATCATCATCGCCATGTTCTGTGATCGCTGAGGTTGTGCACCTGTTCGTACATGTGAACAACCTAACGCACGATATTTCCATGTTTGCATCACCCGCAAAGTCATAAATCTACCGCTAGGCGTCTACTTTGCTTGTGTTTTGACCAGCCTGCCGCGTTATTGATAAAAGTCTACTTAGGCTATATCGTGCCGGTTTTGTATCCTGCATTAGTCGTATTGCAAACGCCATATCCTTTCGTCCGTACGGCTGGAAGAACCACCCATCCATTACAATTTCCACCGGCCGTTAAATTGGCCGCGATGGCGTGGCACGCGTGTCCCTTCAATCAGCCTAATGATAGGCCTCAACCTAATTGGGCACTCGGCGGAATTTTGTTACCATCGCTGCGGCATGCACCAGTAGCAGCAGCGGTCGGCGCCATAGAAAAGTGCCGCTGACCGGCGTATACAAATGGAGCCCCGACCTTTGCGAACGCTCGACTTGTCGACCGCTACGTACACTTGCCGTGCTACCAATACTCTGTAATTGGGTGGCCACATGTGACCCACCCGGTAATTTATTACTTGATTTCATTACAAAGCATATAGGTGCCAAAACTTATTTTCTTGGTTGCTTGCTTATCTTGAAATACAAACAACATTTTGACACCTACTACTACTACTACTAGTACGAAGTTTAGCCTATTGTGTTAGTTAGTAGTATACATACTTGCTCTAAAAGTATCGCAGTGGAAAACAGGCTCAACCGCAAATTAAAAACTGCAGCTAAAACTTATGAAAAACCGAAAAATACGACTAAAACTCAAAATCAAAAAGCTAATTGTTAACATACCTCTTTACGGCAACGTCTAAACTATCACTGTAAAGTATAATTCTCACTTTTAATTATTTAACATATGCCCGTCTTTCGTAAGCTACAGACGTGCACGATAGCCGTAGAAGGTAGCAGCGAGTTGATCAGAATGAAGATTGCTTTATCGTTGTATTTTCGGTTTATATTTCTCAGTGTTTTGGGGTTCTTTAAACGTGTTCTTGTCGTGCTTACACCACGATAATGTGTTTTGTTTTGCCGTGATAAGGTATATGATATGGAGGAATATAACGACGGTTTTGTTGACTTGGGACTGCAGAGATGGAGGAAAGTCTGGTGGCCGCCAGTGATGCGACGGCGGGCGCTCACAGCAGCAGCAGCAGTCGGAAGCTGTATGACAAGCTCGGTCGACTGGCGTACCACGTGACACAGAGACTAGCCGACCTCATTACCAGACTCAACGACTGGCAGAGAACGCTCGACTACATGCTCCAGGTCTGTATGCCTATATAATGTACGAAAGACAATATAGGTGGTGCCAACCATAGATATATCTGCTCAGTACCTGAGAAAGGGTGACGTCATCGGTGACGTCAACGTCGAACACGTCGAACAACACCTGTTTGCGGGCAAGTCTTGCAGTATTAATCCACGCGCCCTCGTCAACAGTCAGTGTCAGTGGTGCATTTTGTTGTCGTATTCTGTATTTATTAATTACAGCTGTATACTCTACATGTCGGGTACATTGCAGAAAATGCAGATATTCGAGGAGACCCTGGAAGAGGATTTTCATCGGCTGTCTGACTTGGAGGACGTGTCCAGATGGCAGCCAGTCCAGCAGATACCAACCAAACATCTGCAGCGCGAACTCGACCAGAACAAGGTAGGAAACGTAAAGGGGGAAAGTAAAGGTATTTTTTTCGCGAGACACACGGTTTTAGGGCGGTTCTGATCTCAGTTTGTTTAGTTGTCAACCAGAAACCGGCTTACACTGCAAGTCTGCCACGTGACAGATACGAGTGGTTAATGCATGGATGACGACTATTTATATTCATTTATAATTATATTTATTTATATTTATATTTACTGTCGATTCTTAGTGCTCACGCAGATCACATCAGTTCCAGTTACCACCATTTCCCGTAGACTGTGGGCTAGATTCATACATGTAATAAATGTCGGGTAAAAACTGAAAACATCAAAAACGGTTGGGTTTTATATGGGGAAAAAGTAAAAGAAGACGTCTGCAAACGTGGAATAAATAGGTGACTCTTTTTATTTAACGTTTTGACTAAATCCATCGATTCGGTCTTTACATTCATCAAAATTTTTGTCAATAGGCCTAAATCTGAAAACAAATCAAATTCAATATTTTTACCACTAACACTTTAATCTTTGTATATAAATATTTTAAATTGCCGTAATTTTTACGTACACCTGTCAACTTTTGTTAAAAGTAAAAAAGCTTGAAAAATAAGTAGGCCTAACCGTTAAAAAGCGTTTTAACCAAAATTGTCAAAAAGTTGATAAACGTTCATTACAACAATGCCAAACTGCGTTAGACGTAAAAGCAGAATATTCACTTACACGACGTGTGCTTGCATTGCAGGAATTTCATCGTCGAGTGACGGCGTTTAAGTCGAACGCCGACCGCTGCAACAACATCGCCAACCAGTTTCAGAACAACGGAACGGTTCTGTCACACAAGAACGTCAGTCGATTGGAGGATCTCAACAAGCGGTCAGGCCCAAACGCCACTTACTTGATTCGATGAAGCTTCATTGCCGTGTAATACGCGCAGAAACAAATGCAGTTGAATTCGTCTGCAAACAGTAATTCATTTGCTAAAACATATAGATGAAGAAATACATCGTTGGCGTAACTACAACAAACATTACCATTAGTAGGGCTATATGAAATCTCAAGATGTTGTACATTTCGTTGTACGAATAATTGTTCAACAAATCTGCAACAAATGGAACTATAGTGGATTTCGGGCTTAACGGTGTGCAGCTTCCGCAGCTGCGTCTGTAAAATTAATGCATAAAATTAAGCATAAAACTTGGCAGGATAATACTTCAGACTATACTGATCATATTTAGTGCTATTGCCGTTGTGTTAATTTCTAGAAGATACACTGCACTTTAAACTAAAGAAATAGGCCTACATTAGCTTAGTGCCGAAATATTGTGCGGCTGCGTCCGCCTAAATTACTTTAACCTTGACTTTTTAAACCAAAAGCTGGCATACCGTTTACCCCTGCTCCGTGGAACTTTAATGGCTTATTAGTCCGCCCGAAAACGATAGTTTTCGGAAGGACTTCTGTTTTACGCATGATGTTTTTTTTTTATTTTTTTCCGAGCATGAGATCTCCGAGATGCGTGGGCCGACCGGCTTGAAATTTTGCACGATGGTCAGTACTAGGCCGAATTTTATAACGCCGGTCCAAAATTTTTTTGGGGGGGGCGCACCCCAAAAAAATTTTGGGGGCGAAAAACATGCAAAATTTGGCCCGATTTCGGACGACTTCGAAGTTCGGCGGCGAATATCTCCGAAAAGGATGAAGGTATTCAAAATCGGATTTTTACTTTATCTACCGCGATTCCTCCTGCGTTAGGCGAAACAAGTCCCGTGAAGTTTGGTCCAGTGACCTTGGAGATCTCGATGTTGAATCGTACCCACCCAAAGTGCATTTTTCGGAAGACCATATTTCGGCCCCTAGAGGGTGCTGCGCCCCCAAATTTTTACACGCGCTAGAGTGACCAAGTCTTACTAGCGCACCCCCAACCGGGAACGGGGGTCCCCTTACAACTTTTTTTCAAAGGGGGGTCAAAAATTGGCTTAAAATGTAATAAATTAGCGCTTATAACTTCGGAGTTAGGGGGTGTAGCCCGACGAAACTTTGGCACTTGACGTGTCT
>Ga0056128_1012610_pt1 | contig 10316 bp, 7 predicted proteins | sample WorMetLIZISLAND2_FD_71113 | JGI IMG/M metagenome (GOLD analysis project Ga0056128, IMG submission 71113) | Marine gutless worms symbiont microbial communities from Max Planck institute for Marine Microbiology, Germany - Olavius geniculatus... ... | reverse complement strand
AGCGCCGTCTGTCAAGTTGATGGACTTCACTTGCTTCTGGAACTGTATAGAGTGTGCATCGTAGAGTCTGTTTAATAAAGTCGTGTTTCGGAGTGTTATTCTACAAACCTGTTCTTCAGCGGTCCTCTAAATCTAGTACATAGTACTAGTACTATAAGTACTAGTACTATAAGTACTAGTACAATCTAGTACAAACTAGATTGACCAATCGGACAGATAGTTCTGAAAAAAAATCATTTTCAGAACTCGGACATTCGGCCAAGATGTCAACTTGGAGGGACAGTATTATTACATGGTTTAAAGCACACGTTATGTCATTTACGGAAGTGAAGAATCGCAAAGTTCACTGACCGGTCTCAGTGTTGGAGCGACTGTCGATGGACTCTATGTCGGACTGAGTTCGCTGCTTCTGTACATCTGTAAAATACACATTATCGATCAACAAATCATCATAGGACATCATACCGTAACAATCACCGTGGCGCTGTAACAGGACGGTGTCCAGATTGAATGCAGCAGCATAATTAAGCATCTTCCCCACAATGACTGTCCACGTTAACTATGCATAGAATGACTTAAGTTATAATCCAGAAGTTACAAAATAATGCGTTTGATTTTCAAGCGATGATCAATCAAAATCACCGTAAAAATCACAAATCGTGGCCAAAACTGATTTTATCTTAAAGTCACAAGAAATCGTGATTTACTGATAAACCTTTCGACTTAATATATATTCAACACTTGTGATAATAACTAACTGCGTGCAATATGTCACCGTTCGCTACTACTGGTGTAGTCCAGAGAAATGCGAAGAAAAACACCGTCCTTCCACGATATTTTGGGAAGGACACCGTTTCCCTGATAAGATACAAGTAGGTCAACGATACAGTACCATTCCCCAAATAGGCTCGCAAAAAATAAAAAAGTCTAGATAAAAGCTAACAGTGTTGTAACAAATACTTAAGAAAAATATTTAAATACAATATAAATACTTGAAACTTTCAAAGTATTTAAGTAATATTTAAATCCCCAAGATTCCCAAATACTTCCTAAGTATTTAAATACAACCAGACAAGTACCAAATGTAAAGTATTTAAATACTGTAATAGGCCTATTACACGACAAAATTTTCTATGCCAAATTTTATTTCCTAGCTTAGAAAAAACACAACAAAATGGTAACAGTCTAATCAATCAGTAGACCTAATCGCTAACAGACTAAAATCACAAAAGTTAATATGCACTATGTCTGTCAATGTCATTAATCATCTGACATCAGTTCATCTCTCACCATCAATTAATTCATTTCTCAGTCACCAGTAATGCTGATTAATTTTCAGCATTGTCAGTTTTTCAAACAGTTTGTCACCGAGGTTTATTTTGTCGTTTTGTCAGTGTCATCTTCGTCCAATGTTGCTGCACTTCCATCATTCAAGACACTTTCTGATGATGACTCTAAAGTGCTTAAAGCTTGTTCTAAGAGCAGTCTGCTGAGTACAATAAACTCTCAAAGAAATCTTTGATAATGCTAAACATCGATATGGCCCACACAATGCATAATAGTTGTCGTGCAAGTGTTCTAACATTCAAACAGTGCTGCAGTGAGTATTTAGAATTGTCAAACAGGCAAACACTGCCATAGAATGCCAGAGTAAGTACGGTAATTAGAAATTTATCAATACTAAATACTCTTTAAAAGTATTGAGATACCGCTTCAAATACCAGCCATTTGAAAGTATTTGAATACTTGCTGTTAAATACTGTCTACGTATTTAAATAGTATTTAAATATTTGAAATATTTAAATATTTTACAACACTAGTTGTTTATTAAAATGAAATGCCTAATTTATAACTTTTTAAGGTAAAATATTATTTGTTTTTCACATTAAAAAGGAAAAAATAAAATAAATCTTGTTGTCACCAGATGCAGTTCGTGCAATGCAAACAAAATTGCTGCAAAATACTTTTGCGGGCTGGGCTATGACCCGGACTTCGCTGAAAACAACTTAACAATCCTAGCTGGACTGGACCTACTGGGTGTGCCAAAAAATTGACCCAACTTCTTTTTGTCAGAACTTTGTCAAATCTCCAAATAATTTAATACTTTTTGGCAGACTGATAGCCAATACGATAAAAATATTTAAAATACACTCATTGTCTACCTCACTTAATTTATGTCAACGCACTACCGTGTAGAACACAGATGCTACAAATTGTTGCATAATGCTTAGTTGTTGTTACCGTAAAAGTTCTAACGATTTAATTAAGCACACAATAAACTAAAATGTGATATATTCAGCTAAATTATAAGTTTTTGTAACAACTTGCTTTCAAATTATCAGAATTTATGTCCAAGGTGTACCCAATGGCTTAGACGTGAGAAAGATACGTCATTTAAAGAGGGGGGCTAGAATAGTCTACGGACCCTCCAAGGATTTAAGATTTTAGCTTTTTCCCTGTAAATCGTACTTTTGAAACAGTGCTACTGCTGCAAAAACAACACGATAGGCAGACTTTGACCCTCAAAGATCACTGAGACCCCAACGATTTACTGAAATGACGCCACTGACGTGACGCCACGGCTGACAGCGGCATTAACGATAAAGAGATCAAAATTCACGGCCATTATTCATGGATAAAATGTGTTTTAAGTTCATCAATCAGTTATTTTGTTGTCTGCTGTTTCCACCGTAAAATGTTTAATACCACAAAATTAATAAACCACGTGGCACCGTTTGTGGAATTGATAATGCACAAGTGAGCAATCTGATACTGATAATCACCGCGTAATGTAACAATTTGGAGAATCTGCGTTTTACACGGTAATGTGTTGACATAAATTACATAAGGTGGACAATGAGTATACCTTGCATAATTCAATCGTCTTGGCTATCTACCTGCCAAAAATTATCAAATTTGGTGGAGATTTGACGAAGCTTTAACAAAAAAAAGTTGGGTCATTTTTTGGCATACCCTGTATTTTGAATGAAGAAAAGAGTACAGGAGGAAAAACGTTTGTCCAAACCAAAAATACCACTTGTTTACAACAACACCTGCTACGTTACTACGTGTATAAGAATGACGTCTGCTTCCCAGAAATTTTAAGTATAGGCTAAACGTTTACGTCAAACTGTACTCAAACGCTTAGCGCCGTTCATTTTTATGCCGTGGCTACACACACCGACTTTCGCGTCCAAGTTGTCGACCGTGTCGTCCGAGTTTCCAGGACGAGAAAATCGGACATAATAAAAACGCTGTAAGTAATACACGTATGTGCACGTACCAATTTCTTCATCCGGGTGTCGTCCGACGTCGCCGGGCCTTCCGAGGTTAAAAAACGTCGTCCTGGAAAATCGGACGGAATGTGCATGCTCATTCTTTCCGATTTTACCGGACGAGGTATTTTTGCCTGCCTGCCAATCGCGTACACCTAGTGACTTTTGCAGAATTGCCGTGGATATGGATATATCCATGGATATATCCATGTGTGGATATCAGACTTTAGTCATCCTGTGGATATGTCCATGGATATTGTGCTGTCGCATTTGCTAATTCAACTGAATATTTAAGTGTTTTATTTCTATATAATATTTTTTTGTGTGTCGTTCTTACTTTTCATTTTCTCGTTTATTTATGTTATTGAGTCAAATGAATAATCAGTGACATCAACACGTCATTATTTTGTTAGCCTAAATTAATTTATGTGCACTATAGCAGCAACAGATCTTAATCTATGGTGTTTGAATACTGTTGTATAGGCAACAAACGGTCCATAAATTTGTGAAATTATTTTTATTTTTTTCATCAAACGGTAACAAAATTGCAAACGTTTTTTAATTCCTAACAAATTTAATGCTAGTAGGAAGTACAAACCAAGTGCTTTTCAAAGCGCTCACTCTATCTATGCCTGTAGGCGTACATCAATGCAACATGCGTCTTGGAGAACAAAAATCCCCTCTGTTGTTGCGATGGGCCGACCGCACCGCCTATATCTGAAGGCCAGTGTCCGACTTCCGGTTGCCGAAAGATAGTGATTTTCCCGAGTGACTGCAGTCCCATACACGATCTGGTGATCTGCTATACCGAACGCTAGAATCAATGCTAGGATAAGATACGGTAATTTGGAGCTCGCAAGTGACGGCTGGAGGCAGAAGCACTGCATTCCAAATTGCGGCCAAAAAGCTGCCGATAGAAACACGGTTACTTTCAACAACTTACAGGTAGTCGTTAGCGCTCTATCCAACGGTATCGCCAACTTTTTACGACGTACTGTTTAGCCACAATATATTTATTACGGTTAAAGAGACGACTGAGAGACGACATATCGTACCCAAGGCTTAACCTAACGGTCGGCTATAGGAAGGGCAATAAAATAAGTACGGTAGATTTTCATGACAGCCGAGAAATACTTTTCTAAAATTATATTTCAATGCAAATGTGTTTTATTTTTGTTTTACTTTTATTTATTTTAAACAGTTTCACAAAAGAAATGCCTGGAGGAATGAACGCTCTGGCAATGCTATATTTCGCGAAAATTCAGTGGCTATGTACGCACGATATGCGTCTGTGGATATGGATATATTCATGAATATCCACGGAAAATCTGTGGATACGGATATGGATGGCAAATTTCATATCCACGGCAAGCCTGGACTTTTGACTCTGCCCTCGACCTACTCGACAAAAAGGAGTCAACATTTCAGTCATTGGAACGTGGTATCATCATCGCAAAGTACGCCTACAGACTTAAATAGACTAGGATTGACATCCGTCCAGTTAGTTTAACGCCTTTTCTAGCTGGACAGATCTATTCGTTAGTGCAGGGTGCGATTCAAGACGGGGTGAATGACGAGGAAATCGGACGCGTCGTCCGACGTGTTGTCCGTGTCGTCCGACGTGTCCGATTTCCTCGTCCGAGAAACACGAACGACACCCCTGAGACCCTTGCGGGAAAATCGGTGCGTATATAGCTGCGGCTTTAGCGACTTTGCAGCGTTGCTTCACTTATGCCGAGCAATTATAGTGCAAACCTAGTCGACCAGTGATGACGTTGCGGACATGTGACTGTGCACAGTTATCGAGTGCGTCGAGAAACAGTTGGAACTGTTGAGGAGACTTGCGACTAAGCGCTGACAGCAGCTTTTCGTTTGCTCTGAACGACGTCTGCTCAGCCGTGATGTCATCTCTTTCGACGGCACTCAGGACCTGCTGGGAGTACAGTTGGGCGACAAGTCCTGAGAACTTGCCGTCCAACGTCTCCAACAGAAACACGTAGTGCTGTCGTATGACCCTCGTATGTGACAACTGGCCGTCGTAGTCTAAACACAAAATTGCACAAAAATGACAGGTGATTAAAAAGTAGACAACTTGACTGCTGAATGCATCGCAACCAAATTTAGCATACAAAACTGTTGTACTATAGATACAAGAGCAATTTTTGCCATGTAAACGAAAGCCCACCCACTCGAACAAATCGCCTACCCACTTCAGACAATGGTTTATTAATGGGTCAATCGACCAGTGGTGCGGTGCCTCTAGTCTAGGCAATGCCTCCCCTCGAGGCTGCCTTGAGACAGATTTTTACTGCCTTGGTCTTGGTCTTGGTCCTAGACTTTGTTGCCTTAGCCTTGGCCTTGGTTTTGAGGGTTGATGTATTGGTCTTGGCTTCGGTCTTGATAGTTAGTGTCTTGATCTTGGTGTAAAGACCGAGACCAAGACACCAACCTTCAAGGCAAGACGCAACACAATACGCACTAGATAAACTATTAAAATGCTGCAGCAAGTTCATCAAACAGCTGAGTGTTCTGCCTAATGTTAAGCTGTCGAAATACATTTCTGCCATAAATTGTGACGATTGCAAGAACACACAACTTTTTCTGATATACACCGTTTCTCAGAAAAAAACAGTCAAAATTGTTTTTGTCACAAATTTGTACAATTTTTACTAACTTTAGTAATTTTTGGCAAGTTGATGGCTAAGACGACAAAATTATGTAAGATGCACTCATTTTTCACTTTGCCTAATTTATGTCAATGCACTACCATGTAAAACACAGATGCTCCAAATTGTTGCATAATGCTGAGTTGTTGTTTCAAGTAAACACTGTAACGAGTTAATTAAGAACAAATTACACTAAAATGTAAATTATTTAACAGAATTATAACAATTCGCTTGCAAATTAGAATTTATGCCAAAGTGTGCTCCACATACAAAGACGCAATGGCTTAGATGCAACGTCAATGGCTGATAGCAGAAGCAGAATCAGTAATCGACTGATCAAATGCATTCTCATCGATTACACGTGTTTAAGGCTCATCAGCCAGCTATTTTGTTGTTTGATGTTTTCAGCATAAAATATTTAATACCTCAAAATTATCAAACCACGTTGAACCCTCTGTCGAAATGATGCTGCAAAGGTGAACCATCTGCTACAAATAATCTCTGCGCAATGTAACAATTTGTTTTCTGAGACACAGTGTAGAAATACAGTTGAATTGTCTTGCCATTTTAGTGTTCTTGCTTCATCGGCGTTTGTAGAACGAATTTTCTTACAGGACAGCTGCTGCATTATACTATATCCGCGCAGTTCAAAGATGTTAGACTTTGTGCTTGAGAATCTGATGTTACTAAGATTCAACAGGCAACGTTAATTTGTCACTGCACGTCAGAAATTTGCCGTGTCTGTAAAAAAATTTCAATTATCTGATTACCAACTAAAGTCAGCTTGTAAGGACGCCATATGCATAGCCCCCATTTTTTGTTGTTTTAGTGAACTGATATCATCACATCGTCCTTACACACAGTTTTAAACTGGTAAGTTTTCCACGGCTTGTGCGGTATTACCATATAGTCATTACGCAGACTTTTACATCAGTTGTACAGAGAATCATCAGTTGTACATCAGAATCAGGCTCATTCCCCTACAAAAGTTGGGGAATGAACCTGACGCATGTAAAATGCGCTATCAGGATCCGTATCTTTGCCTTTTACCTTTTTAAGGCAACGCAGTATACCTCCGGTCGGGTACAGAACGTTGGATGTGTCTACTACTGCTGCTGCTCCTACTACACTGCTGCTCGTTATACCTGGAAATCAACGTTGGCTGCGGTAGACTTCGACTGACGTCATCTAATTGCCAAACTCTTAACCCGCACTTCCGTCAAATGCAAGGATCTAAGTGATATTTGTTGTACAAGCCGAAATATAGTTCATTTTGTCTTAAAATATGTTGCCATAGCAACAAGGATCGGTCGGGGAAAATGCAATTGGCAGCATTCAATGGCTCATCCCTGTAAACCTCCTTATAGACGCAAAAATCTTTTACACAAGCCGAGTTATAGCCAATTTTGTCCCGAATTTCGTTGCCATGGCAACGGGGGTCAGCCGGGGGTAAATATAAATGTCACCGTTAATAAAACCGACCCCGAAAACCATATCCTAGAACCAAAAATTACGACTCTGTCTTGCACACAACGGAAGTTATGGCAGTTTAAATTTTTTAAATTCTCCCCATAGGCGCCAGTGTAATTGTTTTCTAATTTTTTAAATAAATGAGTCAAAAATTGAATTTTTATTTTGTAACATTAAAAAGGCACTTTCTTGCGCAGAACCGCGTCATTTGACGTATTAAGCGTAAAAATCAGTCTAACGGACTCGCCTGTAGGCGAATTCAAGAACCAAAAAATGTAGTAAATTTCGAACAGAAGGGGTGTATATTTCACCTATATAAAGTACAAAATCCCCTAGGCGGATTGAGCCCAAATTTTTTTGGTGGTAGGAGTCCACGACGTAATCAAGCCACTCAAATTTGGTGACGATCGGTTCAGGCGTTTTGGGTTGGCTGAGGGTCAAAGTTTGCCTTTTCCATAGACTTTGGAGGTCGTCCTTACAACACTCGCACTACTGTGTGAGGTGTGATGACATAAAGCGAAATGATATTATTTTAGTAAACACGAAATGTGATGTTTCACCGACCTCTGTAGCCGCCTTGGACGAGCGCCTGATAGACTTGATGCTGTCCAGTGTGTTTCAGTACGTCGAGGAAACACAGGTAGACAGCATCTGGCTGACTGATGATTATGTTTAACAGCGTCTCAGCGGCTTGGACTGAACGATCTGACTGAGACTGGATTGACTGCAGTTCTTTGAGTGTCAGCGCGTTACGTTGATACATGTGAACAGACACGATACGTGCGTCCAACATCGTCGTCAAGTCCGAGTACAAACCGCGTACAACATCAGAACCGGCTGTAAATACAGGCATACAAAAGCAAAGTTAATGACTTTCGCAAAAACAATGTGCATACATGCATTTTGTCATTGCTTAAAAGTTATTCCTGGCATCATTATTTGTCCCATTGCTATAGCATAGCATGGGACAGATTATGAAATCACACGCGTCGGTCTGTCTGTTTGTAAACACTCCTACGGCCGCAATTTTGATTTGATTATATGAAATTTTGCACAGTTATTTGGGGACGGAAAAGTAAGATCGAGTTTGAAGTAAAAATGTTGCCACAATTTTTACCACCGCAATGCATTTTCAATGGGGAGGTTCTTATAGGCTACCACAGTAAAATAAACCTGTGATAATTGCGAGCTGTTTTCACTTAACTTCCATTTTTACGGTCTGGCAATTCTATGGTGTCATACAAATTTATTGTATGATTGCTCCGATTGCCTTTTGTTGCCATAGCAACCATGCAAAAATTTAAAATGTTGCATTCCAGCCAACAGAAATTTTAGAGCGGCATAACTTAGTCCCCATAAAAGATAGGCCTACATGCACGCTTTTTCACCTACTCTCTATTTTCTGCCCGGACTGTCTGATAATGTCATTTATATTTATCTCTAACGACCCCTGTTGCCATGGCAACCAACCGTTATGCATTGTAAATACTGTGAAAGTTTTTTTTTAAATTTGCATGTAAGTTTGTAAGAACGTGAAACGCCGAAACGCTTTACCTATAGCGTGGAAATGGGACAAATACCTCGTTTCAAATGAACGTATTTCTAATTGAAAAATAAAAAAAAACAGCACAAAATATTTTCAGGTGCCGTTATTAGAAAGTAAACACGCCGTACCTGATCGTGCTAGTTTTTGATGTTTTAAAGCCAGTTCCAGTTGTAGTTGCTCAGAGTTGTCGAACTCCTGAAGTTGACGTTGCTGAGTTGCTGCTGTCAATTGTTCGGCAACAGTCAGTCGCTCCTGCACGTCTGACAGATGTTGCCGAGTTTTACTTAACTCTTGCTGGGTGTTGCTTAACAGTTCTCGTGTCTCACTCAACTGTGTCTCTAGGTCTCTCACGATGCTGCTGGCTGCTGTGTCTGATGCGGCTTTAGTCTTCTGCAAGCGCTGCTGTTGTTCCGCGGAGAGCTTTGCATTAAGTTCGTCAATCTTTAGTGCCTGTGCTCGGGAATGCCTTGCCGCTAGATCCAACGACTGTTTGAGCTTTTTGTTCATGTCTGAACACGCGATGTTTGCACATTTTAGTCGTTTTATCTCGGCCTCTTGTTCAATCAGTCGTCGAAGTGTTTGTTTCTCTTGGTGTCTGTCGTGACGCTTAGCTCTGAGCTGTTGCTGTCTGTTAACGCATTCGCGTTCGCGCAGAGCAATCTGCTCAAGTTGCTCGTTGATTGGTCTCGCTTTTTCAAACAACGTCTTTTTAGCCAAACGCAACTTGCTAATTTCTTTCTCCAGGAATTTGTCTTCACTTTCTTCGTCATTATCGCCATTTGACTCTTTCTGCATAGCCATCTTCTACGACCAAAATATTCAGTTTAGCTTATCTTACTAAAGTTTTATGTTTTTGTTATTTGACATCAAAAGTGACAGTTAACTTTTAAGAAATAAATATGTCGCATGTCACATAGAATAGGCAAATATTTAACGTGTTCTTTTTGTTGCTGCACGACACAGTCCAGCTGTCATCGCCATTCATGTCAATAAACTGTTTCATGTGAGAGTTTGCCAGAGCTGGCTGACACCCAGCGATGACCGCATGCTGGACCTGTTCGACACGAGGCACCGACTGTCGACGTACATCACAGACAGCGCAGGCTGAGGCTACCTCTTGTAGGTAGTTTCTATGGGCGATAAGCGATTGCTTTTTGGCAGCCCGTCTACAGTGTGTAGTATTGTATGATAATGAGGAGAATGTTATTATACTGTGATAGTTATGCTAGGTGATATTATGAAGGTGATATTGCCCGCATCACACTGACTGTGTGTCAATGTGCTGCTGAATAATATCACCTTTTGTAATTTTTGCTGTTTTCGATGTGCAAGTCCTTAAATGTTGCCGTTAACAAGTGT
>Ga0056128_1012607_pt1 | contig 10316 bp, 5 predicted proteins | sample WorMetLIZISLAND2_FD_71113 | JGI IMG/M metagenome (GOLD analysis project Ga0056128, IMG submission 71113) | Marine gutless worms symbiont microbial communities from Max Planck institute for Marine Microbiology, Germany - Olavius geniculatus... ... | reverse complement strand
TTCAAGGTCATCGATGTTGATAAATCCAAAAAGCCTGTCACCAGTGCTTGTTATGATAAGCAGCATGTATGTACCTATCTGCAACCGTTTTCACATTATTCGAGCCAATAAAGGCAAAATAATGTCTTTTTAGGGGGGTACCCCTCTTTGACGCCCTCGTTCGAGGGGAACCCCTGCACCCAGTGGCACGAAATTTTGTCACGATAAACTAGAGACCTTGGGGCAGCCCGCAGTTAAGATTTCGTGATCCTAGCTTGCACCGTTTTGATACAGATCACGAGTGTGACAGAAGGACGGACGGACGGACAGACAGACAGACGCCCAGACGATGGCAAACACGCGCGAAGCATTCTGCTTTCGCGCGTAAAAAAATGAAAAAAAGCATGATTGTAGTATGACAATTTGTAAGAACGACATCAGAACTTTATTCTGTGAGTGAAAAGTAAAAGGTGTTTTTAATAATGCATAATAGGCCTACGTCAGTTACTGAAGACCGCTTAATTAAACGGACTGTACTTGTAATAAATATCAACTGATAATATTGTGTATGATTTGTGGCAAAACAGAAAGGAAATACTGCTTTGCATATTGCATCTTTGGCGGGGAAACTTGATGTCGTCAAAGTTCTACTCGTAAATGGCGCCTTAGTCAATACACGCTCAAAGGTCAGCATGATAACGTGTAACTTGTCTGGCTGTAGTGTCTATACTAGAGTAGAATTTTAGTAATCCATTGACTGATAAGTTGTACATGAAATTGCCCATTCAGGCGATAAAGTACGAAGGTGAAGCGTGCGTGAGCTTAATGCCATAACAAAAAAAACGTCTGGTGTTACATCGTGGGTTTTGCAAAATTCTTATTATTGTTACTTGTACCAACTTATCATGTTGTCAAAATAGACATATGTGGGACACACTATTGTCATTATGTTTTGTTTTGCTCGCTGGCGCACTAGGTTTGAAGAGACCGTCGCTGGTCGACTAAAAATTCGGGACGAGGAAAAATGCAAGACCACAAAATATAACGGACCAAATCGACTCCGTTAGGCCTAGTCATTTTTTTAGTCTTGCGTTTTCCAGCCAGCTATTGTTATTTTCCGGTCTCTGTTCCCTTCCTGCAAATTCAGCGCTAAGCTACATGCTATTGCGCGACGCTATTTATTTTTCACAGCATCAGTTTTACAACTGGAATTAGTTAAACTTTGCCGTGTCGCCGTATCGTCTGGCTACGCCGCATATAGGCTATTGTCTGTTTGACGCGCGGTGCAGGATGGCTTCACGCCGCTGTACGTCGCGTCACAAGAGAATCACGTCGATGTCGTCAGACACCTGCTTGACAACGGCGCTGATCAGTCACTTAGCACGCAGGTATGTCTATAAATTATGTCACATGTCTTCACGTGGCTCACTGATAAAAAGCTTTCAATAACACGTGGAAAACTTACAGAACTACTGACTACTGATTGCAGTTGTTAAAACAGATACAGAATAAACGATCTGGGCAAAATGCTTTATTGGTTCAAGAACGACATTCGGTCAATCATAAAATTTATATGGCTACTGCTTTGGTGTTTCATTTTTTAAGTTGATTCGGTTTTTTAGTTATAGTAAAATCGTTGACAATACATGTACTTTTTACACAAAATTTATTTTAGCGAAAATGTTTACGACGTTTAGGCTACGTATTAAACCGACGTGCTATTGCCGTTAGTATTCAACACATTGTTTTTGAATTGCCTTCCAGTTATTATAACTGTTTACAACAAACGTGGTGTCAATCTAAGCTCCATAGTTTTACGCTGCTCCAGAAATTGGACAGAAAGTGTCCCAAATTTTGTTAATGTCATATGTGCATTTGATCCATCCCAGTTTGAACCATTTTACATTCAACTTTCGAAAGCAGTTTTAGAATAGATACTCGAACGTATTTACTCTGCATTGCCTCGTTTTTACGCGCGAAAGCAGCTACTGCCATCGCAATTCTGTCCGTTCGTCTGTCCGTCTGTCTGTCACACGGGTGGATCAGTCAAAAACGGTGCAAACTAGAATCACCAAATTTTTACCGTCGGCTGCCTGGAAGACTCTAGTTTCAGGAACCGTAAAGCTTTTTCATAAATTCGAATGGGTTCGCCCCGAATGAGAGGGGTAGGAAAAATTTGCGATTTTTAGCCAATAAGTCGCTGTATCTCAATAACGGTGCGAGATAAGGCTTAGGTTACTATTAATCACTAACAAAAAGTCGTACATTGATTCTCGATTGCCACCGAATTCAATGACCTTGGATGACCTTGAACGCTAGAATAAGGGTTTTTATGGATTTTTTGACGATTTCGAGCTGCGAGACACAGTTCAGGAACGAATTGCACCGAAAGCAATTAAGATAGACATGGATAAGCTGCATATAAAATTTTTAGCATTGAACGTCGAATTCGACGGTCCAAGTCTCGATTTTCTAGGTTCAAGAAAACCTGTGCACAAGAGCATCAAAGAGCGGTACCCCGTAAAAGTCGTTATTTTACCGTTGTTGGCCAGCCTTTCGTGAAAAAGGTTGCAGATAGGCATGGGCGTGCTGCTTATTACGACAAGCACTCGTGACGAGTTTTGCAGTCGTATCAATATCGATGACTTTGAAAGACTCTGAACTTCCGAAATAAGAGTTTTTTTTATTGATTTTTGCGATCTTCGGCTGCAGCGCACACTCCAAGAATAAACTGCGACGAAATGGCTAGGATAAACTGACAGTTTGCGAACAGAACTGATATAGGCTTTCGCGCGCCTCGTGAGAATTGGCTCTAATTTCTTGTTCGTTGCGCCTGCGCCGAAAAAAACGTTAACAAATGGCAAGGGTGAGCACTAGCCAGTGAGTCAAAGCGATGATATGTTGAACTGTCACATATGTGTCGTTTGCACAGGGCGGTTTCACGGCACTGTCAGTTGCCGTTCAGCAGAATCACCACCAGGTGGCGACACTGCTGCTAGAGGCCGAGGCTGGTTCCCGACTCCAACTTCCGGCGCTTCACGTCGCCGCCAAGAAAGACGACGTCAAGTCCCTATCACTGCTACTGAAGAATAAACACGACCCCAATAGCGTCACCAAGGTTTGGCTTTATTATTGTTATTCATCACAGGCTGAACGGTAGTTCAAGCCATGTGTTAACGGCGACTTCTCTTTCCTATCGGAAAGCCAAAAATTCGACCCCCCACAGAATCAAAACCCCTGATCCGATTGAGATAAAATTTAGCACGGTTGATTACGTCGGCTAGATGACCACACAAGCAAAATTTTACATAAATCTGCCCAAGGGGGACTTCTCGGCAAGTAGGTGAAATATAAGCAAAATTTTTTTTAGCCATATACCTTTTTTTCTTCAGACCTCAGCGGATTTTTGCACGCAATAGCTCAACGATGCGGTATCAGGCAAGGGTGTGCCCTTTGAGGGTTAGAAAATTAAAATTTAATATTTAATGAGAAAAATTCAAAAAAATACAATGGCGCCTATGGGAAAAATTAAACAATTCTTTAAACAGTCATAACTTTGGCTGTGTATCAGATACAGTCGGAATTTTTGGTTCTGTGGTATGGTTTTCGGGATGGCCAATCTAATGATGTAATTAAATTTTACCCCAGACCTTCCCCGGTTGACATGGCAACGAAATTTGAGACAAAATGGGCTATAACTCGTCTTGTAAAGGAAATATCTGCTAGATTTTTGCGTCTGTAGGGGGGTTTTCGGGGATGGGCCATTGAATGCTGCCAATCGTATTTTCCTTCGACCGACCCCCGTTGCCATGGCAAAGAAATTTGGGTCAAAATTGGCTATAACTCAGTCTGTGTAAAAGATATCCGTGAGATTTTTGCGCCTATAGGGGGTTTTCGGGGATAGGCCATTGAATGCTGCCAATCGTATTTTTCTCCTACCGACCTCCGTTGCCATGGCAACTAAATTTGGGACAAAATGTGTTATAACTCGGCTTGTCTAAGAGAGATCTGCGAAATTTTTGCGTTTATAGAGGGGAAGGGTTTCGGGGATGGGCCAGCGAATGCTGCCAATCGAATTTTACCCCGACTGACCCTTGTTGCAATGGGAACAAAATTTGGAACAAAATGGGCTATAACTCGACATAATGTACAAAATATCTTCGAGATTCTTGCATCTAACAAGGGGGTTTAAGGGTGGAGCAAATAAATAATTTTAGTTAGTCTACCATTATTGACTCTCGTTGCTATGGCAACGAAATTTGTGGAATTTTTGCCACAAATTGGCTAGAACTCGGTTAACTCCGAAATGAGTTCAGACTATAGTTTGACTTGACTTTATGGACGTTTATGGTCGGCCATTTTACGCAACAGTCCTATAACTGGAATAAAACGACTAGTTAAATCAGCATTATTGAAGTGTTTTTTGGGCCTACATTAAGCGGGTGATGCGTGCAATATTAGTTCATTTATTTATATGGCCATTTTGTGGATATAAAAAGAATTTTGTTCAATATTGTCAGCAATGCAGGCCAGCGGTGACGTCAAGCCTGACGCGCTGCTTTGTTCAGTCACGCCATTAGTATAGGTAGTAAGTAACAGTTCCAAGCGGCTTGGCTACTGTAAAAAATATCTGAAGCACAATATCTTTGTAACTGATCATCAGTAGGAAAACAGTATTTTAGTAATAAAACAGCAAATATAAATGTACAAAACATCAGTTTATACACTTGTTAACGGCAACATTGAAGAACTCGCACATCAAAAACAGCAAAAATCACGTAGACGTACATGTACGTGAAAATTACCTACAGTAACCATGAGAAGTTTTTTCACCTCCTGTGTGTTTATGCCCAGTGTCAACTTAGTCTTCTATCCTATCGGAACAGGAAATGCGTAGTAGCTAAAAAATACAATTTTACGATGATTTTTCACGTATCATAATAATTTTTGCTGCATTTGGTATATTAATGTTTTACAACAAAACACTAAACATGTAAAAATTCTAGCGAGCGTTTTGCCTTTCATGCATGACCGGGTTCCAGACGTTGACTTGAATGGTTCGTACGTGCATTGTTGCCACAGAGTGGATTTACCGCATTGCACATAGCGGCGCATTACGGCAATGCGTCTGCGGCCAAAGTGCTTATCAACGGTGGAGCTAAAGTGGACTTTCCTGGCAAGGTACGCTGTCGAAAAATACATTAAATATAGAGCTTATTCACGAAAAAAATGTAAAAAAAATATAGAGTATGAAACAAATTACACACCACTACATAAAATTTACGCCAGTTTTTAAAGATTTCTGAATTTTAAAGCCTTTGTGTTTTGCAGATTTTGCAGAAAAAAAATAAAACAATTTTACAAATAAAGAAAGATAAAGTGCTTTTTCTGGGCAAAATATTTATGGTAGTTCAAAACTAAGGTGAGTCTAGATCTGGTGAACCTAGATCAAAACTACGGTCAATTGCTGTTTCTATTGTGTATACTGTATAGACTATACAAAATTAGAATTTCATCTAGCGGAATGCCTGTAGTTTGTAACACTTTTTTTCTAATAATTGACGATATCTTGTTTCATTCCAAAGTTGTTCGCCTTCAAGTTGGGATTTTTTTAAAATATCGGGTAAGAAATTTCTGTGTTTTACGCGCTATCGTATTTGGTGTGGTGTCGTTTTAGAATGACATCGTTCCTCTGCATGTTGCCAGCAAATGGGGTCGCAGCAGCGTCATCGCTGTGCTAACCGACAGTGGAGCAAAAATTGACAGCCCTACCAAGGTTTGTTTCTAGGCACAAACGACTATACACTGTGTCTCGAAAAAAAACATCCCCGACATTTTTGACTGTAACTTGAAAATCAAATACCAGATTTTGATTTTGATAATTTTTGGTACGAATATTTTTGACACAACTTGCCATCAAATGACTGTTTACTTTTTTTACCTCACTCAATGTATGCTTCTGCACTACCTAGTATTTAGTATCTAGCAGATCAAGTGAAATATGTGTAGAAATAAACAGAAAACTTGAAAAAAATCCCCAACATTATCAATCATAACTTGAAGAAAGATTGACAGATTTTAATAATTTTTGGCAAAAATATTTCTGACACAACTGGCTATTTAATAAGTGTTTTAGTTTTCACCTCATTCAACGTCTGTATCTGCACTACTTGGGAAAAACAGACCAAGCATAACACGTGTTAAAATAAATAAAATAAACGTCAATAAATTCCATCTATCCTAATCTGTGGGCCCCAACAGCCGGTGTGTTACAAGGTTTGACTGTCATTTAGCAGTGTGTCTAATAGATAAAAGTTTAGAAATGTTTGTGAAGTCAAGAAGCGACTGGTACAGCCTGGATTGGTCTGGAGCAGAACATTATAGATACTGCTGTCAATTAATGGAGAAAGTGTCTCCTTGCCTGTGTTCGCATAGTGGGCCAACACTTCAAGCAATTTTACTACAGGCAGTTGAAAAATGGACAACTGGATGAAATGTCAACCAATGTGTTAGAAATGTGAACAGAATGTGTTTTACGTGTTATGTTAATTAAGCAATCATATCGCATTGGATAAAAAGTGATATTTTGCTGGTTGTGATTTCCCAAGGTAGTGCAGAAACAAATGCTAGGTGAGGTGGAAAACTGAATGGTCATTTGATGGCACGTTGTGTCAGGAATATTCGTACCAAAAATTATCAAAATCTAATAATTGGTTTTCAAGTTACAGTCGAAAATATCGGGGATTTTTTAAGACACCGTGTAGTTACAATATGTCCGCAGTTTTTCTAAATGTAACGTAACAATAAAAGACTTACTATAGTCAGCAATATACGTTAACCACAGTTGTCAAAAAATAGAAATAGCACTGGTAAACCTGCACCTTTATGTGACCCTCAGCGTATACTGGATTTCACGTAACTTTATGACCAAACTCCTTTAAACATCTCACGAAAATCGAGATTTTTTAATCTTTAATTTTTTTTATCTAATGCAGTTATCTGGAACCCTATTGATGCTGTTTTTGTGTACAATGTGTATATGCCGAAGACATCGGTAAACAATTACCAACTTTATTATTTTTTGAAGTTGAAGACTAAGCAATGTGAGAAAATAATTGAACGGTGTCGACTATCGAGGAGAAAAAGCGACGGGACGCCAGAGACTGATGGAGAGGCTTATTCTTTGAGTGCATCTTAAAGAACAAGGATAACATGAGCTCAGCACAGCTCATCAGGCCTTCAAAGGCAGGGGCGTCATTTAGGGGGAGGGGCTGAGGGGGTCTACGGATCCCCCAAGGATTTATGACTTTATTTTTTTCTCTGTAAATTGTATCTTTGATTAAACGTGAAACAGCTAAAATGTCAACTGCGTTATCGCTGCAAGAACAATTCGACACATAGGCCTACATTACGTTTTCTTTTATAAAACTGATATTGATATTTACCAAAGTTTTCATCAGGGCTTCAGAGGACAGAGTGCTTTGGCAGTGCATGGTCGCCAATGTCGTCAACGATGGCACAGTGTACTAAAAACAGAGAGAGTGCGAGAAATAATTAGCTGAATGTTTCAGTGGATGTTCTAGTTTGGTGTGTAATGGTGTGAGATGCTGTGTGATGTCAGGACGGCCTGACAGCACTTCACTGTGCGGCACGCAACGGTCACGTAGCAACAACTGGTCAGCTGCTGAAACTGCACGCTTCGGTGACATCACGCACTCGCCGTGGACTCAGCGCTTTACACCTGGCCGTACAGGGAGACCACACACAGTGCGTACAGCTGCTGACACAAGCCTGCAACCTAAACGACGTCACCAATGTACGCCTTGCAACTGATGCTTATCGACCCTAGCATGCTATTACAAACTTTTTCACACGCTTTATCCTCCTTATAGACCACATTACGAGTCTTGCTTGTCCGTCTATCTGTCTGTCGCGCATGGGCTCCGAACTTTTAAAAGAAGCGCAGAAAAAAACGAAATTGTTGTGGACGTTTCCAGAGCAAGAGTAACCTGTAACCGATATGCCGATCTTTAGTTCAAAAGTCAAAGGTCAAGATTAGGGTTTGAGTTGCACTGCTCCAGCCGGACTGCCGCTTATAACATGTCGACATTGGGTTTACGTATTTAATTGTTGGAAGTAAACTGTTAATTACGCCGATTGAAGAAAACAACGTGTGTGGTCGTTGTGATTCTAGGACGGGCTAACAGCGCTACACGTTGCCGCTCACTGTGGTCATCTTCGCTCTGCTCAGATATTACTGGACGCTGGCTGCGCCGTCTCGCCACCGGCGCTAGTAAGTAGGGCCTAATTATTTACTTCATTTCGCCAAGAAACTGGTGGTTCTGATTTGGTTAAAACGATTCTTCATCATAAATATGTAATTTGTTGCCGATATTTGATTACGTTACTTGCGGTTACGTTTTCATGCCACATTTTGTATTTTTTTCAAATTTTATGATTTTAGTAGACGCTTAAGTTGGGTATATTAGTACTATTGCCATGATATAAAGTTGTTCACAATGTTTAGCGTTTACATTCTTTCCGGACACAGTATAATTTGTCGTTACGTTTTATGCCACACCTATCAGCCTATCGTTTTCGTTTATTGTACGTTACTCGACAGGTAGGCCTAATTTTGATGATTGATGGGAAGTCAGTGGAAGGATTGTTAACAAGCACAACTGCATATAATTGTAGAACGGGATGACTCCGTTTCATGTCGCCTGCAAGCGTAATCACGTCAAAGTGGCTCAACTTCTGCTCAATTACAAGACACCTGTCGACGTCGCGACCACCGTGAGTGTCGCCCTGTTACTCGAACAACGGATTTTTATCCGTACGGACATTTTCCCCGTACAAATTTTGTCATAACTGTAGGACATAATCCCGTCGCCGAGGAGTAAAATTTTTCGCCACGTCAATCGACGAGCGCAGCTCTGAAATGTACGAGTCTAAAACACTTTTCACAACTCACAGCAGTCGCCAGACGCTAGTACGAGTAGCTAGTGGTGTAGCACAGTGGTTAGAACGTCGGTCTTGGCCGGCGAACTTTCCCTATCCTGCATTAGACTGATAGATGGCCGTTTGACCTTTGTGGGTAAAGCGTCCGCTATCAGTCAACCAACAAGGCCAACTCATCCTGCCATTTCTCCGGGCTCGGTGAAATTAGTAGTAACTCATTTATATAGGTTACGGAAGCTGGTGACCTTAGACCAGCTGACTGGGGTTGCCTAACCGGCCGCTGCGCTAGCCTATGGCTGCAGGCTGCACGCGGTGGCCGTGCGGTCGGCGGCTCTGGTTAGTGACGAAAAACGCATTATAGGCGTGTACGCGAGATGCGCTATACAAATTGACACTTTAAGTAAGGTAGGTATAAGTGTTCATTTCTGGATCACAGCACAAATGATTGACACCTGCTGTGATCCAGAAATGAACATTTCTGAACATGAACATTTTTAACATGAGTTAAACTTAACGGCGGTAACAACTAACATCTTTTCTAGACTGGATACAGCACAATTATAGTAGCGAAATATCAATTTTAGTATTAGGGAGGATTTGTTCGTACGCGGACATGCCCTTCAATACATAAAATTTATTGGATACTTTGACTCGGCTGAACACGTTTAAACGGAAAATTTATGCGAGTCTGTTCGATGCAGAATCATAAGTATGAAGTGAAGAAATAGAATGTAAAATGATCGAAATATTAGCAATGAAATTTTATCTTACAGAAAGGTCGCTTGATTTGACATCGCTTTGATGAATAATTGTTGCCGTCTGTCAAATTCTGGTTATGTGATAGACTACATTACCTGCCTATGGAACGAGATTTCGTTCGACGTCACCTGTGCACTGTCACTTTCCATCTTCAGGCACCATCTCAATACTTTTGTGTTCTGTCAGTCAAATGCGGACTTACTCATTTCATTTGAAACTCATACGCACGTAATTTAGTGTATATCTAAGGCTATAATGATAATGTTGATGCTTCTGATGTCGGTTTGCATGTGCGTCGCAGTCTGGTCTGACTGGTCTGCACGTGGCGTCGTTCTGTGGATATCCCGGCCTGGTAGAGCACCTGCTGAGCCAGGGTGCAGACGTGTGTAGTCGCGGTCGGTGTGGAGAGACGCCGCTGCACCTGGCTGCCGTCGGCTCAACGACTCACATTGTCACGCAACTACTGAACGCAGGCGCCAACCCAAACGACGCCGCACAGGTCTGATAAAAAAACTACACTGTGTCTCAATAAAAAGCATGTGACTACATTTTTTGCAATAACTTGAACAATGAATGTCCGATTATAATAATTTTTGGCACACTTATTAATGAGACTA
>Ga0056128_1012606_pt1 | contig 10317 bp, 9 predicted proteins | sample WorMetLIZISLAND2_FD_71113 | JGI IMG/M metagenome (GOLD analysis project Ga0056128, IMG submission 71113) | Marine gutless worms symbiont microbial communities from Max Planck institute for Marine Microbiology, Germany - Olavius geniculatus... ... | reverse complement strand
GTGAAAAATCGTGGTAGCTAGGCCTACGTAATAACCTGAGCAAGCGATTCAGTATTTGTGCATTACCTACTCCGACGACTCGGCCCTCGCCGTGGCGGCAACCCTTTTGTCTTTGCGCTGAGTCAGGAATCGTTTGTAGATTATGCCTAGGCTACTTGAGTTGACCTCGCATTTCTGCGTGATGTGCCGGCTTCTACTCGTGAGTTAATGGACTTCAAGGCGTTTCAAGAGTTAGGTAAAATAGGCCTCAGTTGTTGATTTGACTTTATTTGAATTCTGCGGAATGCGGAATTGCGGAATGCGGAAAAACTCTCAGGTGTAATTTGCGGAACGTTCCGCAACGAAAATTCCGCAAAATACACCTTACAAAAATTCCGCATTCCGCAAAGTACACCTTCCCTCCCCCGAAGTATTACCTGATATAGAGACCGATGAGAAGGTTGTGACTTCAATGCCTTCAAGTTTGTTGTCAACAGTGCGGCGTTATACGCATCCCACACATACAACGTCCCATCATTTATGGCTAATATCGATTTCGCCTGCAATGTTCCTTTCGATTTGCCAGCATTTTTGCGCAGAGCATCAAACAACGCACTGTTGTTAAGATTCACACACCAATCATTTCTTTCCGCCATGTTTTATTAGAACTTCCGCAAACTATGACGAATCAACGATAAGTAAGTAAACAGCAGCATTCGCCATGAACAGCAAGGAAGTTTTTCGGTGACCGTATTTTCTTGGTACAATATTCTGTCTGTAACTCATGTATTGTGGCTAAACGGTACGTTGTAGGAGATGGTACCGATGGAGAGGGCCATGACGAGTTTGCATAGGCTGTCAATAGCAACCATGTCGCTATCTTCAGCGGTTTGGCTGCAAGCGTCAATACAAAGTTCTTGCCTGCATTCGTTTTCGATTCACCCCATTTAGCTCAGTGACTATACAGACGCCAAATTACCGCCTATCCTAGAGTTGATTGTAGCGTTTGATAGCAGTTTTTAGACAGCACGTATGGAACCATAGTCACATCTGGGAAAACCCCCTCTCAGTAGACCTGGCAGCCGAAGCCGCAAATGTGGCCGCTAGCCATTTTTCTAAAATTTGGAAACGCAAATAAATTAGATATTTGTGTTATTTTTGCAAAAAAATCACGGGTGAAAACAAAACTGGGCGGAGCAAAACTGGGGTAGGGGCGCTGGACCGGGCCTAAAACAGCCACTGCAATAGACATTGTTTGTTAGCTCACTTTAGTGACAGCTATGCTTTTAGTTCTTAATCTTTCCTTCGAATTTCTTTGCTCTGTAAATGACTCTGACAGATTAAGATGCTAGATATGTCCCATCTTTCCCTAGACAGACAAACTTTTATTAATTAGATCCATACAACAGCTGTTTACAAGTGCTTGTGGACCGCAGTTTTTAAGAACTACCCGTGTAGGCCTAATACGTCAAAATGCGGGGAAGAGACAAACTTGAAGTGCAGAAGGAGGTAATTATCATTCAGTTGCAACTATATTGCGTGTGTAACAATGAAAGTGCTGGGCATGGTGTCAACTTTTAAGCGCGAGAGCTAGATATAGCGTGTGATAGCTATGGTAATTCTATCTGTCCATCTGTCTGTCACAACCCTGTACCGTTTGGAGACCAGACGAGACAGAGACTTCGGGTTTTCGCCATATGATAGCTTAGAGTCTCTAGTATTTTGTGACAAAATTTCATATTGCTGGGTCAAGAGAGTCCCCTCGAACGAAGGGGCACCACCTCTAAAAAGATGATATTCAAGCACTATTAGCTCGTTTAGCGTGAAAACGGTTGCAGATAGGCACAGACATGCTGTGTATCAAAACAAGCACTGGCAACAAGCTTCTCAGGAATGTCAATATCGATGACATTAAACCCCCAAAATAGGGGGTTTTAGTGAATTATTTTGCAATTGCGGGCTGTGACACACATTTTAAAAGTAAACTGCGCTGAGATGGCTGGAGCTAGACCAAGACAGTCTACCCATAAAATTTTCAGCATTGAATGTAGATTTTAGCAAACCAGTCCGGACCCCCTACGTTCAAGGAGGCCTGTGCATATGGGTGTCAGATAGGTGTACCCCTCTAAAAAGTGGCTATTTATCAGCTGTTGGCTTGTTTAGTGTGAAAATGGTTGCAGATAGGCACAGACATGCTGCTTAACATAGCAAGCACTGGCAATGAGCTTCATAGAATAATGTCAACATTGATGACCTTGGACCTTAAAAACAGGTGTTTTAGTGATTTTTTGGAAATTTTTGGCTGCAAAAAAGTGAATTGCGATGGAGATAGCCTAGAACAAGATTATCTGCAAACAGGAACTGCTACAGGCTATCGCACATCTTATGAGCATTAGCTCAGATTTCTTGTATGAGTTGAAATGTAAAAAGTCAAAAGCCAGGTGTAAGGTTTGGGCTAGGTTGTGCAGCTTTCAGTGGACGCTAATGCATGGCCACATAACTTTAAATGTGGCATCGAAAGAACTGAATCTAACATGCTTAACAAAACTTACACTTGAAACAAACTTCAAAAGCCATCGGACAGAAGGAAAAAATCACCCACAATGACCATGAATTTGTAATACACACCACCCTTTAAGTATTAGATAACAACCTGGCATCAACTATACAAACAATAATGGCATATTAATAGCACTGACATTTTGACACTAACCACCATGCTAGTTGCATCGCAACTATCTCAGAAACAGATCAAATACTGTAAATATTTAGACTAGGTGCAAAGTTAGTAGTAATGAACCAAAATACAACAATAACTACTATAAAGTAGCTGGTAACAAACATACAGAAAATGACTGAGAACATGTACCACAAGTTACAGAACAAGAAAATTAGTAAGCTGTAACTTTTAGCAATATAATAATATATTTTTTATTCAAATAACAATAAAATGTCAGGACACAGCACTCAACAGTGCTGGCATGTCCCAGGCATGTCAAGAAGGTGGGGTAGGGGGGGTTAGCTACCTCAGGCCCCACGACGTTTGGGGGGCCCCACTGTCGACCAGAAATTTACAAAGTACGCCAGAATGTACCATTTTAAAAAAAAATTCACAAATTTTCTCCACAGAGGAGCCCCGTGAAAGTGTTTGGGGGCCACGCATGAATGTTTCCCGGGCCCCACTGTGGCTCTCGACAGGCCTGGCATGTCCACAACTAGGGTTGTCAAACGAATCTTGGTGGCCCAGACACAGAGCAGACATCAATCGACGGCAATAGAGCGCGACACGGCTTGACGTCCTGGCTGATTGCACTGTTGATAGACTGTTTCCAGGCGTGTGGCGTGCGTGCTGTGACCTTCATCTCACCCCACAGTGAAGACATCAAATGCAAATTGCTTAATCTTCTCCACAAATATATAAACGAAGTTCAAATTTAATCCGAATTTTAGCAGTCGAAATTCGGTTTTGGAAAGAAAACGAATTCAACATCCCTATCCACAACCACTACTGGTCTGGACTCTGGAGTCTTCTACTTGTTGAAGTTTGACCATACACCAAAAATGTAATACTTACCATACGTTACTGTAAGCCTATACTCTGCCTTGCAAAACAGGTCATGTTTGGGACAAAGTAAACATTATTATTATTATTATATTATTATTATACTCGGTTTATAATGCACGTTAGGTCTTTCACAACGTGAAGAATCTCAAGTACTAAAACAGCTGGCAAGTACTGCATTATACACACAGTGGGTAAAAAAATGTCAATGGCAGGAAGAAATATTACACATTCCACTGCAGAAGACCAACCGGAATAAACCATCCAAAATTCCACCAGCTAATTTACTACATAAAACTATTAACAAGCAGTAATGAATTCTAGACAAGCATGCTAAAATCTTGAACATGTATGGATAACAAATACCATTAAACAACTTGGCCAAAAGTATATCATGCAATATAGTTACTGTCAGAACTCAAAATAAAAAAGTCAAAGGTTGGCACAGATGCTAGAAGTCTTTGGATGACTGCAACACTGTTAATGTTTACAGCGGAAATGTACAAAAATGTCTCAATCAAAACCACTTAGTATTCTGCACATGTGCACAGTGTAAAAGGTATCAATATGTATACATTGGCTAATGCTGGGTAAAATAATTAATGATATAAAGGCAAAAAATATCAGTTAATTTCAACGCAGTTGCGCATTAGAGATATGCTTATCCATTTGTCTCCAACTTTGACAGGTATCTATAGAAATAACAGAGTCTATCCACCATCCTAAATCTTTAAGAAAGTGAAAGGAGTCTATAGCTATTCACAGGATAACCCATCTCAGACGTACAAAGCATCTCCTGCCATATGTCTCACCTGCAGTCTAACCTGCCACTGCATTTCATAGTTTATTAAACTCAGACTAAGCACTCTGGCTTCTGTTTCTCTAATTTTTAAAAAATCGTACATCTAAGAAAGAGAAAACCATATAACAAACTCAAACAAAAGTAAATGCTCACCAAATCACCCAGGAAGAGCTACAGCCAAAAATTGATCTTTTTTAGATGCCACCGGAACCACACATCATATATCACTAGTAACTCTATACACACTGTACAAACAAAATCATAGTAAACTTCCATCAAAATATTACTGCATGTGTGCTGTACTCCAACAAGTATTGATAACACCTACAGAAAGCAAATAATGAAGCAAGAAACAAATACATGCATAATTCACCCTAACACAAGCAGCCTTTCTGCTAAGGTGTCCACTGAATCAGCATTCACTAAAAGCAATGACTTGACTTTTATACTACATACAGCATACTGTTACACCTCTGTATTTGTAATACATAACTATGCTGTGTTACCTAATCAGCATACATCAAATAACTATTATACCATACGACTTGTTTCTTTGATCACCGACAATACCATGCCATGTGACAAATACTGATATGGACAGTAAAGCCAATATGATAATAATTTATACCGACAAAAATCGATGACACAATATTGCATCTTCAGAGAACAGTAAACTGACTTAGTTGCTGACTGTGCTATATTAACAGTTGCAGTTCTATACTTGCTATTCATCTGCTGCTCTACACCGAACAACAGTAGTCACGTCAGAACTGAAAAAGATATTCCAAACAACATGGAACTACTTACGATCAAAAAATGTGCAATTTTCATATAAGTACAAAACTAAGATAAAAATGGCAAAGAAACGTTTACGTCCAGAACTCTAGCCACCATTACAAAGTGTTCAACACACAAGTCACTATATCCAAACAACAGACCAAATCATCGAAAGAACTGAGAGAAAACATGGCCACACAATGCATCCCAAATACATACGACTGGTGGAATTATGTGTGAAAATCATATATTTACATATCAAATTGTCAACCTACTGGCAGCAAAGTCATTTTGACAGAGCAACGAAGACTGCCCACATAAGGTCAGCAGACCCATCTCGTGCACTCTCCTGGTCGGCATTTAGCTCCAGTAGCAAGCGGACACGTTTCATTGCAATTTCGTAGTCCTCATCAGACAACGGTGCAAACGCATTCTCTAAGACGTCAGCTGCATGTGCAAGGTAAAGGAGGGACAGTGTGCGGCGATCGAATCTCTGCGGGTCGTTGACCCAGCGAGAGAGCACCGAGTCCTGGACTTTACGAATGAGACGCTGCTTGACAGCGAGGTCACTCAGTGGGTGTGTCGTCATGTCAAAGACAACAAAGTTCTGTTTCTCTGTTGTGCAGACGCCCTTCTCCACCAGACTCTTGGCAAGACGCTCACGCACGTTCCGCAGCTGATAGCCTAACTTCAGCGGGTTCCATGTCTCACCTGCACAACAGATGAAACTGGACAGTGCACTGCTGTTTGTAGACCACAGTTTGCCAAATTATGTCATCAAACACCATCTTCCTATTTTCTGTATCATACTACAGTTCAGATATATGCAAAATCAAAGTCTAAAAATGACAGAAATCACACCAATTTTAAAGTATGCAGTTCTTCAAAATTACACCCATTTACAAGCATGTAGTAAAGTCCTGCGGTGGTCAACTGAGAGACCTAAAAACCTCCAACATTATGTGCTGAAAAAAAGAAACAAAACACAGCAACAAAATATAACAATCCATCCTTGTGTATGTACTCACACAGTCTCACATTATGCATGTTAGCGACAACGAAAGCCTTAAAAATGTAATGCTCCAAACAGCCCACGTGAAAATTAATGCACTGCAAACTGCAGAAATTTGGCAAATACAAGCTCACTGACATTGTATAAACACTACATAGCATGGCAATAACAGCAAGAAGCTACTAAATCATCATTGACTATTACACTATGACACTATACATGTAAGTTATCAATGCATTAATATTATTTATACAGCAATAACAAATTGTAATAAATTTAGCCCCAATCGTGACTGACATGTCAACTCCTCATGTTGTAATTTTCTTGAAAGAAAATTGAAAGTTGAAAGTTACGTGACACAAAAAGATAGAGAACTTGGTCCGACTTGACTTAATTACGTTACATAAAATGTTATAGCAAAAATGAATGCCAGTAAGAGTACGCCATTAAACTTACTTCCTGGTGATATTTAATAATCTGAATTAAGTAACTTTACAAAAAATGCACATCCCACATACACGTACAATAAACATGCATACCGCTGAGATATTCAATCCAGGTCTGTGTGGTCTCAAGTGGTTGAGTCTCCTTGACATGTTTCAGTGCTTCGTCGAGCAGAACGTCTCCCGTCGGTGACTCAGACTTGCAATGCACCTTACGACTCAACAGTCCGCGCCGTCTCATCCCGGCCTTTTCCAGCTCCAGTCGACCACGCAGACACAGCTCGACCAGAATACAACCACGCAGTGCCGACGAGATAGAATCATTCCAGAATGAAGTGTAACCCTGTGTGCAACAGGCAAATAACCACATTAAACACTTCAGCATTGTAAAAATGACAATAAGGTAACCTTGTAGCATTCACTCCCAAACCACTTTTTCTTCTTTCAGAATCTTGTCAATGAATTTATTGTTGCCACAAGTTGCCGCCATGCAGCTCTGTCCTGCATCTGTTGCTGTGCCATCGACAGATCAGGATTCAGTGGGCGACTTCACTTTTTGACTTAGACTTTCGCTGAGCCTAAAGTTCGGTCTAAGTACCTACTTAAGTCAAAAAGTGAAGTGATTTCTCTGAGCGAAAACATGGCGACTAACACGGATAGTTTAGTAAATTAAAACAGTCTGGTACCAAAAATAAACGCCGTAATGGCTACACAATGACGTAAGATGTTACGTAATTATGTCATTTGCGTGCACAGCGCAATGAAATAAGCATGTCCAAGCGTAACTAATTGATTTATTTCCTGTTAGGTTTACCGGCTTTCCGCCATTTTTAATCGTTTAGTTGAACTTTGATCTAAGTACAGACTTTAGCGTTCAGCTTTAGCTTCTGCTCAGCAAAAAGGATCAGCAAAAGTCTAAGTCAAAAGTGAAGTCGCCCAGTGGATGCAGGTCAGTCTTGACTGTTCTGAGCCACGACTGTCCTGGGCAGCCAGCACTGTACAACACTAATCCTAATCTTGAACCTGATCTTTTATTTATGTTGTACGGAGCTAAATACTGGTACACTGGTTACTGGGGAGCTGGAGTGCCCTACATGATTCAAGGGGGAATTAACTACTGCATGGGAAACATGCACAGTTGTCACATCAATTCGTGGTTTTCTGTTCTTTTCGTTTTCAAGTTTTTCCAAGCTGAAATCCAACATGGGACAGACATGGACATACATTCAAGATCTATACAGTAGCCTATTAGGCTGATCATATAAATAAAATCGTAAATATAATCATATAATAAATACTGGTAAGCACAATTAACTACCAGTATTCACCATTATCTGCACTAACACTCCAAAACAAAACAATATGTTACAATTATGACAATAAAACAAAAACAATTACCTCCCGGTCCTTGAGACCAAGAAGCAAAACTTCTTCCATTAGTGTTAATCTAGTAGTCTTGCCATCATCATCATTATCCTTGTCATCGTCAAGGGATCGCTGACCAACATCATTGTCGTCTTTAGCCGCTGCACCTCCACTCGCCTGTGCAGCTGTTTTCCGTTGCACCAGACCCTCCCGACTCATTCCACCTGCAAAGTGTCACAAATGGTTCCATGTCATAACCACTACTGGTCAGGAGTCTACAACTTGTCAAAATTTGACCATATTTTTAAAAAAAAATAAAAAAACTAGAAATTTGGGGCAAAGCCCAACGTGAGTCCGCCCGGCGCCCTAAGTCCGATTGGGGGAAATTGGGGGGGGGATTTTCCTGGCATCAAAGTCACATGGCCCAAACTCAAATGCATTGGCATACGCCGAACGCGCATTGTCAACGTGAGCGCTTATAACTTTGTTCGTGGTGGACCGAATTTCACAAATTTTTTTTTCTTCAACGCCGAAAAGATCCTTCTCGTCAACGCTGTTTAACTTTTGTCGCTATCTTCATCGGTTTCAGAAATATTTGCGCTCAAACTCGAAAGTTGTCGCAAATCGCATCGATTTTTGCACGTTTTTTGCCCTCCCAAATTTTAAGGGGGTGGTGCCCCCAAAAGTTGTACTTGCGTTAACACCCCAACCTAGAGGCGCGTCAAGTGCCAAAGTTTTGTCGGGCTACACCCCCTAACTCCAAAGTTATAAGCGCTCCTTTATTACATTTTAAGCAAATTTTTGACTTTCTTTTTAAAAAAAATTGTAAAGGAGGCCCCGTCCTTGGTAGGGGTGTGCTAGTAGGACTTGATTATTTTCCAGCGCGTGTAAAAATCTGGAAGCGCAGCACCCCCTAGGGGCCGAAATATGGTCTTCCAAAAAATGCGACTTAGGGTAGGTCAAAATGAGCACTTATAACTTTGTTCGTAGTGGACGGATTTTCACAAATTTTTTTCTGTTCAACGCCAAAATGATCCATCTCATCAACGCCGTTTAGATTTTGTCGCTATCTTCATCGGTTTCAGAGATATTCGCGGTCAAACTCGAAAGTTGTCGTAAATCGTACTAAATTTTGGACGTTTTTTGTTTTCCCAAATTTTAAGGAAGGCAGTGCCCCCAAAAGTTGTACATGTGTTAACACCTCAACCTAGAGCCGCATCAAGTGCCAAAGTTTCGTCGGGCTATGCCCCCTAACACCGAAGTTATAAGCGCTCATTTATTGCATTTTCAGCCAATTTTTGATCCCATTTGAAAAAAGTTGTGAGGGGGGCCCCCGTCCCCGGTGGGAAGTGCGCTAGTAAGACTTGGTATTTCTCTAGCGCGTGTAAAAATTTGGGGGCGCAGCACCCTCTAGGGGCCGAAATGTGGTTTTCCGAATAATGCGCTTTAGGTGGGTACGATTTCACATCTAAATCTCCAAGGTCACTGGACCAAACTTCACCGTACTTGTTTTGCCTAACGCAAGACGAATCGCCATAGACGGAATGACTATCCGATTTTGAATATCTTCATCCGTTTCGGACATATTCGCCGCCAAACTTCGAAGTCGTCCAAAATCGGGCCAAATTTTGCATGTTTTGGGCCCCTGAAATTTTTTTGGGGTGCGCCCCTTAAAATTTTGGACCGGCATTATAAAATTCGGCCTTGTACTGACCATCGTGCAAAATTTCATGCCGGTCGGCCCTCGCATCTCGGAGATCTCGCCTTGAAAAAAATGTTGTTTATGTTTTTTGTGGCAAAACATAAACAACATAATGTCATCAAATTACATACATACCTAAACGTTTTATATTAGCGGAAATGGAAAAGGAAAGGAAACAAATATATATTCATTGCTAATAATTAGTGATGTACTAATAACTCAATATCCGCATTGCGATTACGATACGATTCGATAGCTTATAACTATCTGGTTAGTGAAAAGAAATTCACATTTTTCCTTCAACGCCTGAGTGACCGTGCTAAGTCCGACTAGGGGGAAATTAGGGGTGGGGTAAAATTTCCCCGGCATCAAAGTCACGTGGCCCGAACTCAAATGCATTGGCATACACCAAACGCGCATTGTCGACTTAGGGTAGGTCAACATGAGCGCCTATAACTTTGTTCATAGTGGACGGAATTTCACAAAGTTTTCTTTGTTCAATGCAGATAGGATCGTTCTCATCAACGCCATTTAGATTTTGTCGCTACCTTCATCGGTTCCAGAGATATTTGCGCTCAAACTCGAAAGTTGTCGTAAATCGCACCGATTTTGGCACGTTTTTTGCCCTCCCAAATTTTAAGGGGGGCGGTGCCCCAAAAGTTGTACTTGCGTTAA
>Ga0056128_1012605_pt1 | contig 10317 bp, 7 predicted proteins | sample WorMetLIZISLAND2_FD_71113 | JGI IMG/M metagenome (GOLD analysis project Ga0056128, IMG submission 71113) | Marine gutless worms symbiont microbial communities from Max Planck institute for Marine Microbiology, Germany - Olavius geniculatus... ... | reverse complement strand
GACTTGCACATCGAAAACAGCAAAAATTACAAAAGGTGATATTATTCAGCAGCACATTGACACGCAGTCAGTGTGATGCGGGCAATATCACCTTTTGTAATTTTTGCTGTTTTCGATGTGAAAGTCCTTAAATGTTGCCGTTAACAAGTGTATAAACTGATGTTTTGTACATTTATAACAATAAAAGATCTAGCATATAAAAATATGCTACTAATAGTAATGACACACTGGCCAGTTTCTGCTAAAGGTTGACTGGCACCAAAAGCTGGTCAGTCTGTCATACTTTTCTGGTGCCAGAAATCAGCATCGGATACAGCATGTTCAGTTTCGTGCCTAAAACCGGCTAGAAAGTTAAACTGTGATTGGTCAGTCAGAGCAGATGATAGCACTGCTTGCTTGTTTGTAAACAAAGATGATAGACGAAGTGAAGTGATGACTGATGAAAACCTTTTTCAACTCATGAAACAGTATGAAAAAATGAATTTCTGTATAATGCATCATTAAAGACCTATCATGAATTGTTTTTTTCTGCCAGTATCATTTGCTGGCAAAGTTTGTCATGGTTTCTGGCATCAGATGACCGGTGCCTGTTTCTGATGCCAGAAACTGGCCAATGTGTCAAAAACTTAAGTTTTACAGCAATCATCAAAATGTAAGTTTATAATAACATTACTACAATGATTCTGTTAAAACTCAGTACAATTGTAACGATGGGGATAGTGCATTTCATCACTGCAAACTTGGACGATCATATATAACAAAGAGAAGTGTGTAAATGACTTCACAGTGTGATGAAACATACAAGATACTGAAATAATTCATTAAGAGAATAACATTCTCACCACTGGAGGCTTTGCAGTTGGATTAAACTCCTTTGCCAGTGGATTCAAACTACTCCTCTTGGCAACACTACGCCAATTCACACGTGCACCCAACGATGACATTCAAATGTGTTTACAGAAAATCAACCCTGGTTCCAGCAAATTAAAATGGACACCAGTGATGTAAGTAAAGAATAATGTCCTACAATTACAAGTCTATATCAGCCATCTTATTTTGTTCTTCCCAAACCTCAGCAGTCAACAATGTTCACATTTCTCGCATTAATTGTTTACGTCAAATGACCTTGCCATGTTCTTAGTTTCGAAGAACTTAATCAACTATTTTCCAGTAGTCCTAACTAAACAATTAACTCATAAAGGTTAAAAATGGTGATATAGCTCTTAATGGAAAGCCCATCTCAGAGCTACGGAGCATCACCTGCTGTACGGGCTTACAGTGTTACCTGCCACCCGACACAGGTGAACGTGCCCCGCCTTAACCCCAGCCAGATAGGCTAGTACTTGATCTACCTACCCCGGAGGGATGGAAGACTGAGTTGACCTAGGCGGCTGGTTACATACCGAGATGGTTTACCTGCCCGCAGGCAGTCACCCATCACAGTACTAACCCAGCTCGGCGTAAAGTAACTTTGTTGATCAGATTAAACGCGTTACCGCCATGCCAAGCCATACATCGTAAATCACTAACATTGGCTCCAATAAAGACTTTCAAGCAAAGCTGCAAAGAAAGCTAAAACTCACTCGGTTGACTCCTTGTTCTCTGGGGCGGGCGATGCACCTTTACCGTCGACAGTGTCCATGGCCGGCTGTGGAGACACACTTGGCGGCTGTGTTGGCTGCGGTGTGGCCGACATTGGCTGTGACAAGTGAGATGACGACGCTGAACTAACTAGACTCGGTGTGACTACGTTAGATACCGTGCTTACTGTTACCACAGCACTCGGCTTCCGGTCCGGAGTGTCCGACTCAGATAGCTGCACACAGGCCGATACTAACACTGTAATATTAACGAAAAATGCATTGCAGAGACATCAATTATTAGGACAGACACATTCACTTTTTTTATCTGCTCATGGTCAACTTAAGCCACATAATTTACAGAGCCAATCCAGCCCACTGACTAGAGTTTGCAATCCCGAGATCTCGAATCCTGTGATCCTTTTATGCCAAGCTTGAATCCGAGGACTGGTGGCATACCAATCCAGGGATTTTGGAATTACAAAAAATCCCTTAAAATAGTGTTGAGGCTAAACAATATAAATAACTCTAGAAGCCATCTATGAATAAAATATTTCATGCAAGTTACAGTAATACCTGTCGCTGTGCACTGAAAGTTGTATTATGACAGAGTCACGCGCCACATTTTGTTAATCTCAATAGTTCTAACTCTATTCGATATGGATACACATATATAAATAACAAATAACGTTAAAGCTGAAAGCTGACTAACCTTAAAATTATTGGAGAAGTCTTTTAAGTCAGCAATAACTTGTTCTTCTACAAACAAAAACAGCATCGCAACAAAATATATGGCGATTAGTAGGTACAGTCCAAAACATGACAACAAGGATATCATCACATAATGAAATTAGCTGAAGAAATAACTGCACTCTGCAGACCACACTAAAAATGGTGAAATATCACTGAAATATGTATACATAACAATAATAACAAACATTTTGGTAAAATTGAAAAAAAAACACTTCAGACCAACACTGCACTGTATAGTCTGTATGACACTAGACTGTGTCGGTGTAACACAGTCTAATGTCGTATGAATCATTCATCGCAATGTTGGTCTGAAGCGGTTTTTTCATTTACCTAAATTTTTGTTATTATCGTTAGTTTCTGCTTACATTTACATTTCACAATGTAGTGTAGAAACGCATTTACCGTGCAGTGGGATATATAATAATCACATTATTGCAAATTGTCTGGAGAGTGTGCCAGTGAAAAAATTTTGAAAATCGATCAATAATTGGCAAAGATATAGACAAAAGCAAAGTAGCATATTTTTATGGAACACGGTATAGTTCAAACAAATTTACATATTATGCTCTTATTTTAAAATCGGTAGTCATTTGCGAGAAAAGAAAAAAAGAGAAAAGACAAACTGAAAAAGGAGGAACTTCTAACTCTTGCAGGTCTCATGACCTTAGATCAGGTCATATGTTATACCACTGTGTATAACTCATCAAACTCTATCTACACACCAGATCTCATTAAACAGGGTGGCCACAAAGTACAGGGTGTGCCAAAAAATGACCTAACTTGTTTTTGTCACAACGTCATCAAATCTCCACCAAATTTGATAATTTTTGGCATAGAGATAGCCAAGATGATAGAAATATGTAAGACACACTCAATGTCCATCTCATCTTGTTTATGTCTATGCACTACCGTGTAAAACTCAGATGTTCCAAATTGTTGCACAACGCTCAGTTGTTGTCTCCGAAAAAGCTCTGATGACTTATCAAGCATACAATAAACCAAAATCTGATTCACTCAGCAGAATTATAAGTTTTTGTAACAACTTGCTTCCAAATTATCAGAATTTATGTTGAAAGTGTACACAATGGCTTAGACGTGATACAGAGACGTCATTTAGGGGAGGGAGGGCTGGAAGGGTCTACGAACCCCCAAGGATTTACGATGTTAGTTTTTTCCCTGTAAATCGTACCTTTAAAACAGTGTTACTGCTGCAAAAACAATACGTTATGCAGACTTAGACCCCCCAAGGATCACTCAGACCCCCAACAATTTACTGAAATAATGCCCCTGATGTGATGCCATGGCTGACAGTGGCATTAACAATCAACTGATCAAAATGCACAGCACTCATTCATGGATAAAATGTTTTTAAGCTCATCAATCAGTTATTTTGTTATCTGCTGTTTTCAGCATAAAATGTTATTAAATCCCACGGCACCCTCTGTGGAATTGATAATGCACAAGTGAGCAATCTGATACTGACAATCACCGCGTAATGTAACAATCTGAAGCATTCGCATTTCACACGGTAGTGCGCTAACATAAATTATGTGAGGTGGACAATGAGTGTGCCTTACATAATTCTATCATCATGGCTATGTGCCAAAAATTAGCAAATTTGGTAAAGATTTCTGACAAAAACAAGTTGGGTCATTTTTTGGCATACCCTGTAGAAGAAAAATTCCGAGTTTTCCAGGTGTTTTCAGAACCATAATTTCGGGTACCCGGTAACACCGTAAGCTCCGACAGCGTGGTATGGAATAGAGCGCTGCTGATCACAAACATATTTTAGGGCATTTTTGCACACTGGAAACTTCATCTGGTGACACTATTTTGTTCATTACAAATTTTCCCCGAGTTTGCACAAAACTAATTGATAAATCCCCGACTTATCAAGAAATTTTCCAGGTTCAGAAAATTTTGTGAGTATTCCAGGTTTGTGGACACCCTGTTAAAATTAGAAAAACATTTTGCAGATAAACAGACTCAAGAAAGTCCACCTAAAAACCGTAGAAAACGACATACGTTTGTGTGGGACCGAGCGAACTAAATTCTGTGGCAGAGTCGGTAAATCTCTCCTAGGTGCGCGTGAATCTGCCATCTCATGAGGCGCAACTGACGAACTGCTTTTACGCATTTCTTCTGTACCTACATCCACCAATATAAACACATCGACTGCTGTTATATAGGAGCTGCATATAGCGGATCGCAAATCCCAGCCATTTTCGCTAATCCCAAATCCCGGGATTTCTGACAACCCAATCACAGGATTTCGGGAAAACAGAAAATTTGTTGAAAATGTACTTTCCAGTTATTAAGTCATACAAATAACGACTCTAGTTGTCTAATTAATAAAATATTTCTTGTGCAGTAGAGTCCTACTCCTTGCTGTGCACTGTAATGTGCGCCCTTCGTATGGGCCTACTACATCCTATACATGAAATAAGTCTATTGAGGATACCAAAATAATGACCAATCTGTAACACTAATCCCAAAAATGAGATCCCAGAATTACAAACTTCTTAATTCTGGATGTCGAGATTGAGAATTCAATCCCGGGGATTGCAACCACTACTGTTAGTTACGTTTGGCAAAACACCTCAGCGGGTCTTTCTCACAGTCGATGCCATTCTCTTGCATCTCTGTTTACATGGCCCAGAGCTAGCAGTGAACTGCAGGCACAGCTCAGTCAAATAGGGCTGGTAGGCCACACCACAGCCATATATTGCCAATATCTTCCCTATGTTTATGCTTCTTGGGGACAGAAGTATAAGTGTATGAGCAACTTGCCTAGATTCATTATCTGATAACATTCATTATCTGATAACAAAATGACTGGAGTCAAACTTGTGAGTGAGTGAGTAGGTTTTAACGCCCCACCCAACACAGTATAGGTCATTTCAGGGACGGCCTATGCAGGCAAAATTGCATGTACACATAATAACGAAACAAAAAATTAACCTTTACAGAAAGTTTAACCTTTATGAAACACAAAACACACAGAACAACCAGAACCTAAAATTGTAAGAACTGCTGATTATAATTGTGCATATGAAACGATAATGGCAGATATAACTTGTGACCTCTCAATCACGAGTCTAATGCAAAATCCATTACATTGCCAAGCATTAACTAATTATATGGTCTGTATGTTGCACCAGACAAAAACATGTGATATTTTACATGTAGCTACTTTTTCACCCCCCAAAAACTGAATCAGAACTCAATCTCTGTTCACACGGATGCGCATATACCTGGCAAAAGTGTGCTGAAAATCCATCATGCAATAATTATTGCACAACGTTTCCAGCAGACGCAAAAACGCATGCACAGAAGACACGGAATATCTTTGTCTGTGCCTAACAACAGTAATTTCAAAAGGCTAAAAATTTACGTATGCAAGTGCACAAACTAAAGACCACACTAATTTGGTGAAGGGTAAAATTGTGAACTGATGTTGCAACTAGCCCTGGTGAATCGCAAAACAACATTTACACGGTTAAGCAGGGGGCACAAATGCGAGAGAAAGACGTCAGACCGAGACCATGTTGTGGAAATATGCGTAAGTCCTAATCCAGCACCTCTAAAAATATACAACCAAATCATCAAGTAAAACAAACAAAGCAATTTCTAATTTCTACCACAAAGATTAGTCTCTGTATGAACTTCTAACCATTAACTCGGGTGCCGGACTCGCTCGATGGGGTTATGACGACCGTGTCTTGCTGCGGAGAAGCCGTCGCTATGCTAGCTGCCGCAGTCGTCGGCAAACTACTGGAAGCTGGAGGTTGCTGTGTCTGCGAGCGAGGTGCGGGGGACACGGTAGCACTGTTGCGCAGGTGCGGAACAATGTATTTGGCAGCGGACTGGGACCCAGTGCCGCCGGCCGACGTCGGACGATGGACGGCACTGAACGCCATCTCCTCATCGTCTCCATTCTCCTCCGAGTTCTCTAAAGCCGACCGCTTTGCATATTCGCTGCCTCGTTCTATCTCCATCGCTAGTTTATGTGCGTGTGCCTCGCGCTGCCGGTACTCCGCCGTGTCAGACTTCTGTAGTGGCGTTCTGCATTCACACACAATCATTTCTCTCAATCTTGCGACAGTCTCACGGCTTCACACAGAGTCAACTTGGTCCACTCAGTGATGTTGTCCTTCCATTTCTTTGGAAGTCTTCCTCTCTGTCGTACACAATGTACTGAGCCCAGCACAGGGTTGATCTGATGTGATTTAAATATTTAAATCATTGATTTAAAATAATTTAAATCATAATTTAAATAAAGCAAACTGTGACGAAGTTATCATCCTAAATTGACGATTTTAAGTAAGTAAGTAAGTAAATAAATTTAATTTATAAAGCACACAATATCAGCGAGAAACTCACTGAATCTGAGGCGCTAGGTAACAGTTGCCATATGCTATAAACAAAAGTAAAGAAAACTAGCAAATACACATGGATAATGTTGTTTGTCGTTGAATATTTACAGCTAAGATCGTTTTAAGTGAAAAAGAATTACTTTTCTAAACAGCAGTGTGCTGAAACGTATGAGTTCAGCATAGTTTACAAAGTTTATTTTCTCGAATTATATTCGTCGTCAGCCAACTATGTATCAGTCTATACTTACGTTGATTCATGTAAATTTGGCTTATACGATACATTTCGTTAAAAATTATACTGTTCTGAAAAATATATCAATTTATATACGGCATTTCGAGCGATGGCCATTGTTGTCAATGAAGCGTGATAGCTATTATGTAATTGGTTGTCAAGGAAATGCTGTTGTCACATGATCGAAATTAGCCAATGGCAGGCGTCGTTACAATTAAGTCTGTCATTTAGCTAAGTAATGTGCGAATTGTGGTGGTGCAATAGAATCGATTTAAGTAGCCAGTTAAGTACCACTTTAATTTAAGTGGTACTTAACTAAGTACGTACTTAAAATTTGTTGGTGCAACCGGCCCTGAATCATTCTATGCAAGCGAATAGAAAGTAATGCAGGTAAGCGATGCTCACGTGTATTGTGTGAGATTTGGATCATAATCGGATTTGATGTTAAACTTCTCAGCATTTGTGTTAAACATTTCATCTGCATCCCAGCCAGTCTGTAACCAGCAATGTTCATTTATCAGTTATTCAAAAAAAACTAGAACTAGAAACAAAGAGAACACCTTAGTAAACAACATTATGCCGCTCTGCCATATATCATCAGATATACTAATACAAGTGACACATATACTGCACAAGAAATGTCAAATTTATTATCCGTCAATAAGTGTATATTAAATTTGTGTCTCTTCTAGTCACAGCAACCCAGATATCACAGTAAGAAATGTACAGAAACACAAATAGCATGTTGCAATGATAAAATATTAACCAAGCATCATTAGTCGCTATATACAGGCTTGCCTTCTTCGCTCAATGCGCACGGTGGTAACACAATAACAGCTGAAACATTAGCAGTAAACATACCAAAAATAAAGCAACAATGAATATTTAATAGTTCCAAATATTACACAAGAAACAGGCTTATAGCAAGGGTTAATCACAATTACTTGTTTCCGGCTATCTGGCTAACATTTCACAATAAATTTGTTTCTGAAAACTTAGCAATCTATGTCATTCTGAGAAGAGAGAGAGAGAGAAAGAAATGGCAAAAACAACACATGACCTCATTTCTATCGAAGCCATCAACTACCGTAGCTTCAATGGCCTCCAAGCCGTCTTCATTGGGTGCACCATCCCACGGTTCCAATTCCTTCTCTCGAACTAGACCATTGCACTTACTTGCTGAACCATCACCATATCCATCTGAGAATCAAAAACAACCACAAAATGCCTTTAGCAAACAAGCACTGTATCTCAACAAATAGATTCATTTGGTCAAATCTACTTACAGTTAAAATTCATCAATTATGACTACAAATTTGCTACACCTTGAGTCCTTGACGTTTCGACCTCCATCGGAAGTCTTCATCAGAAGAATGAAACATGACATACGCAAGGAAAAAACGAGCTGTGAATGGCGAAGAAAGCAGCTACCAACACGGTCACATGTAGAACTCTTTTCTTGGCACATCCGTCACTTATATAGGGTGTTTACACGATCCAGCAAACGTCCAGCAAACTTCCAACAAACGTCCAGCTCCATTATAACAGTTAAGTAAGTGAGTGAGTAAATGATTTATGAAGCGCCAAAGTCTCAGAAAGAATCAGGGCGCATAAGCAGCAAACGTCCAGCATTAGCACGTGTATTTTGAATATATTTGCTGGAAGTTTGCTGGATCGTGTAAACACACCATTACTGTGCCAAGAAATGAAGAAATAATGTTTTCATTCTTCTGAAGAAGACTTCTGATAAAGGTCGAAATGTTGATATATAAAAATTTTTTGGTTGTAATTGATGAGCTTCAACTGTAAAGCACTGCATGTGTAACTGTGACACAACTATAGAGCTTCAACTGCTGAATAAATGCCACTGAATAAATGCGAGTAAAACCCTATTACACAACTCTCTGAGTGATCAAAATTGAGGAAGGGGGAGTAATGCCAACCGCCAAAAAATTTGAGGTGAGGGTAGTCCCAGGGAACAGAAGCAAAACATCAGTGTTACCTTTCGGCACAAGGTAGCCAGGAGGTGCCAAATAAAAATTGAAAATTAGCCCTCCCTCCCCCAAAAGAAAATTTAGGTGTGGGGAAGAGGGTAAAGTGGATCTTGCTGTAGCTGGATTCAATGCTTTTAGCCTTGACTGAACTGACACAAGCAATGTATAAACAAAACTAGAAATTTGGGGCAAAGCCCAACATGAGTCCGCCCAGCGCCCTAAGTCCGACTAGGGGGAAATTAGGGGAGCAGGTAAAGGGAGGGGAGAATTTCCCCGGCATCAAAGTCACGTGGCTTGAACTCAAATGCATTGGCATACACCGAACGCGCTTTGTCGACTTAGGATAGATCAACATTAGCGCTTATAACTTGGTTCGTAGTGGACGGAATTTCACACAATTTTTTTTGTTTAACGCCGAAAGGATCGCTCTCGTCAACGCCATTTAGATTATGTCGTCATCTTCATCGGTTCCAGAGATATTTGCGCTCAAAGTTGTCGTAAATCACACCGATTTTTGAACGTTTTTTGCGCTCCCAAATTAAATTTTAAGGGGGGGCAGTGCCCCAAAAATTTGTACTTGCGTTAACACCCCAACATAAAGACACATCAAGTGCCAAAGTTTCGTCGGGCTACACCCCCTAACTCCGAAGTTATAGGTGCTAATTTATTACATTTTAAGCCAATTTTTGACCCCCCTTTGAAAAAAGTTGTAAGGGGGGCCCCTGTCCCCGGTGGGGGGGTGCGCTAGTAAGACTTGGTCATTCTCTAGCCCGTGTAAAAATTTGGGCAGCACTCCCTAGGGGCCGAAATATGGTCTTCCGAAAAATTTGATTTTGGTGGGTAAACATTAGCTGCGTAATCTCTGATGTTAGTGGACTGAAGTTCACACAATTTTTTTTATTCAACGCGGAATTAACTGTATTTGATAATGCCGTTTACCGCTTGTCGATATCCCTGTGCAGTTCAGAGACATTTGCGCTCAAAGTCGAAAGTTGTCGTTAAACGTACTAAATTTTGCGCGTTTTTTGCACTCCCAAATTTTAATGGGGCAGTGCCCCCTAAAAGTTGTACCCGCGTTATCATCCCATCTAGCAGCACGTCACGTGGCAGTCTCATGAAGCTACTCCCTTTGGCTCCAAAGATCCTTCGTCTAATACGCTACATTTTAAGCCAATTTTTGACCCCCCTTTGAAACAAGTTGTAAGGGGGGCCCCCGTCCCCGGTGGGGGGTGCGCTAGTAAGACTTGGTCATTCTCTAGCGTGTGTAAAAATTTGGGGGCGCAGCACCCCGTAGGGGCCGAAATATGGTCTTCCGAAAAATGCACTTTGGGTGGGTACGATTCAACATCGAGATCTCCAAGGTCACTGGACCAAACTTCACC
>Ga0056128_1012603_pt1 | contig 10318 bp, 10 predicted proteins | sample WorMetLIZISLAND2_FD_71113 | JGI IMG/M metagenome (GOLD analysis project Ga0056128, IMG submission 71113) | Marine gutless worms symbiont microbial communities from Max Planck institute for Marine Microbiology, Germany - Olavius geniculatus... ... | reverse complement strand
AATTCTGTGCAGCAAAAGTTCGGATATTCCATTAAACTGCGGTTATATGACAATCGAATGAAATCAAGTAACTAAACTAGTTTTCATTTCATCACTACTGTAAATAAGCGTAATAGTTTTCACAGCGGTCGGCCGATGGAGCTCGAAGATCTTGCTTTGAACAAAAACATTTGCAGTAAAACATAAGCCCGCCGTCTTTCGGGCAATCGGGCAAACTAATTTGTCATATGACAAAATGACAGAATAGGTTGTGCTACAGAATAGAAAAATAGGTCAAATCTGACGGTGAATTTTATTAGTTCATAATTATTATTTTTTGTTTCATTTTGTTGATGCTGTTTACCTGTGAGTTGTGAAAATGATGGACTCTATGATGGACAAGAGATGATATACAAAATAAAAATACTGTAATAGTTAAATAGTAAATAGTGTAAATACGTTTAAAAAATAAAAATTATGTGTTTTTAAAACTTTTTTTTCATTTTTCTAACTTTCTATATTCTACAGGCAGGTCCCATAAACGTCTCGGACCCGGGGTAATTTACCTCCTACTCTCCATCTCGACAGGACTGGGTTCGTTAATTTATGCGTTAATTAATGCATTAAACAAATTAACGCACTGCGTTAATGCGTTAAAAAAATTAACGCCTTGACAGCTCTACTATAATTGTTTTACTGTTTATTGTCAGTGTGCATTAATTGCCTGCAGTAATCACTGATCAACTTAGTTTATTGTTTTTTCTTCGTACTGCCCATTATTGTTTACACATATAAACTGTAACATAGGTGTATTTTCTGATTAGGTTTTTGGTGGTGATTTATTAATCGCAGATAAACATGACCGTTTATCACTTGTCAGTCAGGTAATTTGTTTCTGTTGTTATACAGGGTGGCTTTATATATCGATATTCTTCAGTCATGATTTTTGGAGATTATTGATTAATGTCCATGGTCAAGCTGAACATTTTTTGACTGTCGATATGTTAATTAGCTTTCTATTTTGCACATTCATGCAAAGTGTGTGTTATAAAAAAAGTGAAAATGAAATGTCTCAATTTTTGCACCATTCTGTAATGATTATAGTTGCACTTTCTCTAGAGTTACTCAAGGCTAGGCCAGTGCAGAAAATGTCAGCTTTGGGTGTTATCTGTAATAGTTGAATTCATGCGTGTGCTGTACATTTGTAGTTTAGGTTTGATTTGTGATTCATTCCATATGTTCTTTGACTGTACTGCACTGCTGGCTGGTCTTGCTGCCTCTCTCATCTCACGCTGGAGACCCAACAACAAGTATCCTTACGGGTCAGTGTTTTCTGCATAGTTTTTGTTTTAAATCTAGTGGGCTCACTGCAAAGTTTACACTATTTAGTGTACATTTTTTTCTGTGCTGTTTTTTAGATTGTGAACTTCTTCTTTTTTTGACTGGCCCGGTTTTGTTTTGTGCAATTGTGTGTTAGCGAACGTTTATTTTGGAATATGCTGAGTATGTGTGACAGTGGAGATATATGAAACTAGACATAAGGGACAGTGGGACACTCGGTTAGATTTTGTCAAGGCATATATAAAAAGTATTGGAATTTCCACAAAAAATCCTTCAGTTAACATCAAATAGAGAATGGGAATGAAAGGACCACTGGTTTGAAGTGTTCAAAATGCATTGCTGTGTTTTTCATTATTGTCTCATAATTTACTAATTTATGCATGTTGTTGAAATGTTTGTTTGCAGTTATGTAAGAGCCGAAGTTCTGGCTGGATTTGTTAATGGATTATTCCTTGTATTTATTTCGTTTTTCATCTTCTCCGAAGCCGTTGAGGTGCTCTGACTGTTCTAATGTTTTCTCGGTGGAAATCATATCAACAGTTGATGTAAAATAGATAATAATCTATAGTGACAGAATTTTATATTACGTAGTCAAAAATCTGGTGGCTTTTTTACTTTTCAGATTACTACACACTTTTGTATAGATTTGCTTTTTTTTGTTCATGTGCATACATACAACAGTAGCTTAAACACCCTGTAGCTATGCTTTTCTGGTACTAGACTTGTCACAATGTGTGCCGTATCACAAAAGTCTCTGTTGCAAAAACCTGGGGATTTTTTGTCACTTTACAATCTAATATAACAAAGTCTAGTGTTGTTGCCGCTGCAGAGTTTTTCTATTGTTTCTTGGCCTTATTATTTTTTACTCAGCATGTTGCACTTGTTAGGGATTTTTTGGCACTTTTGCGTACTAATAATCCAGAATTATGTTATGTTGGTGCAGCGACTGTTTGAACCGCCAGAGGTGCATCACGAGCGCCTGTTCGTAGTGTCGGTCCTAGGTTTTTTTGTCAATGTCATCGGGATTTTTGCATTCCAGCACGGCGGCAGTCACCATGGTCACTCTCATGGCACCAGTGGACACGGTCACTCACACACTAATGCTGGACATGGTCATTCACATGCAGACACATCTCACCATCATGGACATTCACATAGTCACAGTCATGGACATTCCCATTCTGCACACTCGCGTGGAGGTCATGCACATTCCCACACTGGTAATTCCCACTCTGTGCTATTTATAGCTGGGTTTTGTAGACCCTTTTTTAGAAATGTAGATAATTCACATTTTTTGTTCCTTATTACTTGTGCCAAGGAGGTTATATGATACTAGCATTTATTTATTTATTTATGTGTTGGTTTATTTGCTAGCAGGATTGCACAAGAAGTTACAAGAAGATTTATTTTAAATTTCAGGAATGGTTAGACTTTCAAAATCCAGGTTTAGTTCAAAATACACAAAACCAAGTAGTATAACTCGCTACCAGGTTAGGCTTTTAAAATATGGGTTTTTCAACTCTGCTGCCTAAATTGGTAAAACAACTGCTGCATTAATTTTTTACGTGCGACAAATGGTACTGCTCTAGCGCGTCTTAGCCATCGCAGTTCTGTCCCTCCGTCCGTCTGTCTGTCCTTCCGTCCGTCACACGGGTGGATCAGTCAAAAACGGTGCAAGCTAAGATAACCAAATTTTTACCGTCGGCTGCCTGGAAGACTCTGGTTTCAGGAATCGTTAAGCTTTTCCGTAAATTCAAAAGGGCAAAAATTTTGCCTAGCGAGGGCAAAAAATGAGAGGGGGGTAGGAAAATTTTACGATTTTGAGCCAATAAGTTGCTGTATCTCAGAAACGGTGCGAGATAGGGTCTAGGTTATAGCTGTTTATAGTTGGATCCATTGGCTTAGACTATTAATCACTAATAGGAAGTCGTACATGGGCTTTTGATTGCCACCCAGAGCAATGACGTTGGATGATTTTTAACGCCAAAATAGGGTTTTTATGGATTTTTTGGCAATTTCAGCCTGCGACACAACTCTATAGCGTTCGCAAGGTGTCGCCATGCAACTAACTCGTTATGCAATGCAGATGGAGATTTTGGTATTTGTATATTAACTTGGCGTGAACACCACAGTGGGCAGTGGGCCTTCATGCATGCGCTGCTGTTGCGTGTTCCCTTTGCATTAGCTAAGCTCTGTTGTTCAGGATTATGTTTTGTTTGTCAGATGACTTGAGTGAAATCCCACAGTGGCTTTATGTCGTGATAACAGCACCATGAACATTGTCATGGCTATTTTAATTATTCAGGCTGCTGCTACTGTTACCGTGGGTTAAATGAAATGCAGTCATTGTGTGGTGTGCAGTCGGAGATGTGCACATGGAAGATTTACAAATCGGTGATCATGAAACGTGTAATAGTGAAGTAGCGATACTTGATCATCATCATCATGGTCATCATGAGCATCAGCATCAGCATCAAGAGGTGCATCAGGAAACATCAGAGAAGAAGATCAGTAGAACTGATAACAAGATCCTGCAGGGTTAGGAGATATTTTTGCGCAACGTTTTAGGCATGTGCGTTTTCAAAATATGACTGGTTCGGTTTTCAGTTTGGTTTCGAAAAAACAATGGTTTTCGGCTCAGTTTTCGTTTTTTTTGGTTTGGTGTTAGTTTTTACCATCTCATGTTTGTCATGTAGAATAAAAAAACTGCCAAATAGATTTCGAATTTGCACTGCTACCATTGTCCATGGTAGCCATCTTTTAGTCTGCATATGACATCAGAAATAATGGAGGCTACTTCTTGTGCTGACTGAGCTGTAATGGTCAAACTAATTGTTGGTTAAAATATTTCGAAACTAGACCTAGAGAAAGCTATTTTGACTGACATGAAAAGTGTGAAAACCATTTAAAAACTTTGCTGCCGGAGGGAACTTTAACCCTCCAATCAGACTTACGGCGCCGGGCGGACTCACGTTGGGCTTTGCCCCAAATTTCTAGTAACGTTAATGTTTTCTTAAGCATAGTTTTAATGACATTGTTATGTTGTGTCAGGTATAACTGTAAGTTACTCACTGCAAGGGAGATAGTTTACTGCTATCCGCGATTTAGTGGTGATGTCAGTAATGCCATTGTTACGTTGTGTATTCAGGAGTATTCCTACACGTTCTTGCTGACACTCTGGGTAGCATCGGAGTCATCCTGTCTTCATTGTTAATCCGCTATCTCGGCTGGATGGTTGCCGACCCAATCTGCTCTATGCTCATTGCTGGTCTCATAGGATTCAGGTTTGTATGTCAGTTTCTTTTGCTCGTTATCAGGTATTGTTTTTCAGTCTGCTCTCATTTTGTTGTCTGCGCCTGCGTATGTTTACTACGTCAGAAGCAGGCATTCGTTGAAACTTGTTGCTGTGTCGACTAAAAGTTATTAATCTTTATTTTCGTCGGTACATCGAAGACAATAGAACACTGCTCTCTCTGTCTAATGTATGCATTTATTATCTTCTCAGCTTTCAAGCATGTGTTAACGCAATTGATCTGTCTTGTACTTTTGGTTTAATTCTTTTACTGAATGACAACTTATCACCATAACGCCCTTTGCTGCTATAACTGCTACATTCAACATTGGCTTCGCTCATCTGCTTTTCTGGTGTTAAGTGTGAATTCACATTCAGTTAGGTGTTACAGAAAGAACTCTATGTCTTTGATAGTGTTACGTCATGTTTTTACTAGATTCGTTAACCTTGAGCACTAAAGCACTGCAGGAATGCAGAGGAAAGCATGATTTGTTAACTTCCATGTCTACACAGGCTGATGCACAGGTAGTGGCAGTTTTAGTCAGGATTGTTTCAAGATGTTCGTTTTAACGTCGGTGCATTGCCTGTTGTCAGCGTTGTCCCGTTGATCGGTGACTCATTGGGAATTCTGATGCAGCGTCAGCCGAAGGAACTGGATGACGTGCTACCGGGCTGCTTTCACCGGGTGAGCAGCATACCATTTGACATTTTTCTTATTCTTGTTCAATAACTGTTTTTATCGTTACCTCTGCCAAGTACGCTGGAGGTTATATGATTTATTTCTCTAGTTGTTGGTTTGTCGGTAACACAAATGATACAGGCTGAAATTTTCAGGTAAGGTCAAATGTGCCCCATCTTACTGGTATTAAGGTTTTGGTGGTGATTTGTATCGGCATCTGGATCAAGGACAGAATTTTTGGATTCTTTCACATTGCTAGATTGGGCCAAAAATGTCATTAGCAGGTGTGCACAAAATGTTACTTTGGGGGATTTAGCTGAAGTTTTTACAGAACGTTAGACTTGGCCCAGCTTAAATGACACGCAATTAGATTTGGTGGAGATCTGTTCACAGCTTTTTGACTTATGTTGGATACAGATAAACAATTGCAAAAACGTACGATGGGGATGGTATACTAACATGACGTTGTGTGTGTTTATGTTTAGGTATCGCAGTTGGACGGAGTTTACAGTGTACAGGAACCGCACTTCTGGACGCTGTGTAGTAATGTTTACGTCGGTGGCTTGAAGCTCGAAGTTTCACCAACGGCCGACACAAAGTTTATTCTCAGCCACACGCACAATATTTTTACTGCCGTACGTCACAGTCATACTATCTCCATTCAGCTGGAGTCCATATTTTTGTATAGTAATATACCATACTAGAAGTGAAAAGCAAAAACACACGTAGAACTCATACGGAATCGAACCTGTGGACCCAAATCCGACAAGAACCCTGTTGAGTATATACTAAGAAGTTTTGAAATGACACATAGATTACACAAAACTTAACACAGGCTTTCAATGTACCAAACTCTAATTTTCTTAGCTGCAAAGAACAGAACCAAACCCTCACATTTGGTAGAACCCGAACAGAATCGAACCACAGCTGTAATGATCTTTCTACTGAGGATTTTTTTATGAGTTTTAACAGCATTGTGTCAGTTCTAGGGCATCATCGGGATGAGCTTAAAGGTCCATGGACAGCAAAGTTAACATATATATTTTTTATTCATTTTTATGATTTTCTGATAATTTTTATAGTAATATTGGCGACCAGCATTTTGTTAACACGGAGAAATTTACGTCTGAAATAAACGATGTACGAAAATGATGTAGAAAATGCACCGCCATAATGGCTAGGCTGATGACGTCACTGGTACACACGCAAACCCGAGGTAGTATTTTTATATAATTCTTATTTGCGCATTTTGCACTTTTTTCTAAAACCAGCGAACCGTAGAAGTGAGATTCTCATAGAAAAAACGTGCAAACCGTGCCTCGGGTACAACCGGTGACGTCATTTCCGGCCACTTGCCAAGATCAGAATTTTTAGCATGACGTAATGTAACGCCATTTTTCGTTATATTCAAACATTAATTTCGTACATTTATAAAGTTAAATCAACGTATTGTATAAGCAAGGTCAAAATGTCTAATTGAGGTCTACATAAATTTCACAAATGAGTTTGACCATGGCCATGGACCTTTAAGACTTACTGCCTCCCTGCTGAAAGATATTTAATACGTGTTGGCAATGGAGTGTTAAGCTGCTCTTATATTATTATTTAATCTATAATTTATTATTGTCATTTGTATGTCGGCAGGTGGGTGTGCGTCAAGTGTACGTTCAGATAGACGTTTCTTCAGTGTGAATGACGTGATTGTCGTCTCAACGTGCCTTGGTTGATGACATGTTCTTGCTTTATCCATCGTTTGATGTGATGACCTTGAACATTGAATTCAAGTCAACTGCTACAATCCAGATTCAGTCTAGTTCGGCTACTAGGAAAATGCATCGTGGGTTTTAAAAACCCGTTTTTAATAAGCCCAATGTGGTGGGTTTTGGGTTTTTTGGGTTAAACCAAGGTTTGCATGTGCAAGCTGCTCCAATCCAACCGCAGTATCATTCTCCAATACTGTTTGTTAGCCACTGTTATTACACACTGGCATTGCTATACTGTCTGGAGTGAGATAACATGCTGATAACCCACCTCTGCATTTATGCGTGACCAACAGAATGATTATGTAGGCAACATGACTGACTGTCGACCAGCATGGTTAAACCACTCTCGCACTTATCCAGCTCCAGACCATCGTTTAACATACACTTGTCCACTAAGTATTGTCATGCTGAAATTATTCTTTGTGTGCGAAGCCACCCAGCGCACATGACCAGACCACAGACCAGGCAGGCACCAACAAAGCAATCACCCATGGGCTTAAGATCCCATTAAACCCCTTTACTAAAAATCACAGCAGGAATAGCAAAGAGCGCAACTACCCCCGCTTATGTGAATACACCGCCAGTCAGGTTACATTGTCTTGACCAAGCAAGTACTATGGGGCCCACCAAAAAAGCTTCGCGGTCCCATCAGTGAATCACCTGGCAGATGGCCCATCCTGTTCAGCAGACCAGCCATGTGAGCAGTGCAGCCACACCACCTCTGCCACGCCACAGAGCCAAACGGGGCAAAGGAGAGCCCTGCGGGATTTCCAGGCCTGACAGGAAAACCGTAGTCCTAAACTGTTATGCATTTGGTATCTACTGGAAATCCTAATCTGACTCATCGTCCCGCAAAAGTCTCCAACGCTCCGACCGACTCCAAAACACGACAAGAACAGTGAAGCCACCTAGCGCACATTGTTACATTTGTGCCCAGGTTTTCCATTTGGACGGTAGTACTGAACGCGTGCTCAGAAAATATTGAATCATAAAACCACATTAATTCACTTCTAGTCACGAAACTTGTTAATTCACAGATGTCCAGCATAAAACAGGGCAATTCATACATGGAGAGATCATGAGAAATCATGCGAAATCACAAGAACTGACGAGAAATCACGGTTCAGTCTATAACAACAAAATACAAGCCTTCGGATCAAAACAGCACATGGCCACAAAGGCACTAAATCAAAACAGCACATGGCCACAAAGGCACTAATACCATGTCAAACAAGCAAATAAAGAAGCAATCCTTTGGAAACTACGTCAAAAGCATAAAACCAAACTGTAGAGTTCAAATAGTAGACCAAGAATAAATACCTGCATGCGGCAATGACTTTGGCCGACTTTAAATCCATATTTTTTACACAAACATAACAATAGCATTTTACGTAAACTTTTGACCAGAAGTTGATCCCTTTTTCTCGACTGACCAAAAAGATTTAAGTAAGTAACCGTAACACACATGACCAGACCACAGACCAGACAGGACCAACCAAGCAATCATCCATGGGTATCTGTACGATCCCAATGAACCCCAGCAAGGCATGATCTCAAATTAGCACCCTTAGCTGGCTGAGAGATCAGCCTTCCTTGAACTGCGACTGTTCCACGGTATAACCTCAAATCAGCATTTTAAGCTGTCTGAGGCGTCAACCTTCTTATGCTACTTCATAGAAGTAGCTACTGGGTACTGTTGGTCCACGGTGCCTTATTCTGTATTATTTGGCACAACCCTTCAGTCACCTCATGATGGGCCGGAGGACGCGCCCCTAAACGCCGTAGTACCACCAACGCACGGCAGTGATAAGTAAATTTTGAAAGCAAATTTTACACGTTTTTTAGTAAAATATATCACCGGGATAATGTATACCAAAAATTGTAAATATGTTTACATTTATTCTGTTATTTGTGGAAAACTGTAGGCCTAGCTCTTTTATCCAGACACATATGTATGTACAAATTACATACTCTGCACTGTTGTACTGATGCAGTCCAAAAGTTGAGTCCTATTTTGTTAAGCCCTAGGCAATGATTTATACTTTGAAACATCTTCGACATTAAGTAGTATAATCACCGTAGTTTGATTTATTTGATATGGAGTGCATGTTTTATTACAGCTGCTACAAATTTCAACAAATTGCATTTAGTCGACATGTTTACCAAATTGTTAGCGATATAAAATGTTGAATCAAAAAGTTGACAATTATATTTTTTATTTGTATAGTCTGAATTTTTGTTCCTGGATACCTCTCTGGGAATAGCAAAAATTGAAGTCATCAAAATGTTGTTTTTTTATCATTGTTGGCTTGGTGCCTCAATTGTCATTAAATACAGATGGTTCATAAAAACTGGAACATGACGATTTATGTAGATATCTGCTGAATCTTGATGTCAGAAATGATTCTTCTTCGTCATTGCACTTTTTGACCAGCTGTGTCAGTACAGTCAGTAAAAGCTGTTGCTTTAGCTTTCTGCACATGCGCATCTGTGTGGAATAAAAAGTCGTAAGACGAAAATGAGGTGTTTCACTTTGTTCTGTGCCACCTTACGTGCCATCATTCTTTTGTCTAGTGATGTGCCAAATGTATCTTGTCTATGTGCATTGTGTATGTAGTGCTTAGAGTAGAGTGGAAGAAAGCACCTGGATGCCCCATCCAAAGCTCCCTTCATTGCCCTTCTTCTTTCTGCTTCCCTCCCTCTTTTTTCCCTTCAGGAGTAAATCCATTCAATACAGCTAGGGGATCTGGGGGAGCACTGGAGGTTTCCCCATTGGGTTCTGGGCTGAAGCCCCAGTCGAAATAAAATGTGTTGTATTTTAGTCCTGAAATCTGGCATCTGGTGCCACCAATTTTGTTCGATCCCATTGGCCCAAGTAACGGCTGGTCGTCGTCCATTCACACTTTAAGCACTGTGGGCGTGGTATGAAACAGGATGACCACTTTCCCAACAACATCCAGGGAAATTTTTGGGAATTTGCAGCAGTTGGAAAAAAGCCAGAGGACTGACCCAACATCGGGGAACTGGCAGGAAACACGCTTATTATTAGCTTCACATTTTGCGGCAGTACCAAAGCTTAGTAGTGTTTTAGATTGTACGCGTTTGCTTATAGCATTGCTGCATGTTATTTTTTCTACACTGTCTCAAAAAAAACCGGACCCCTGCTACCTTTTGCAATAACTCCAACAGTCCTGGTTCAATAGCAATAGATTTTGACAAAAATAATCGTTAGAGAATCAGCACTTCATAGCATGTGTTACTTTG
>Ga0056128_1012602_pt1 | contig 10318 bp, 7 predicted proteins | sample WorMetLIZISLAND2_FD_71113 | JGI IMG/M metagenome (GOLD analysis project Ga0056128, IMG submission 71113) | Marine gutless worms symbiont microbial communities from Max Planck institute for Marine Microbiology, Germany - Olavius geniculatus... ... | reverse complement strand
TACTGCTGCTGAGCATCTAACATCGCTGGCAGAATGACGCACGAGTACTGTCTCTGGTATAAGTTGACGTCATTCAGCGCAATCAGGTAACTGTTGTGAGAACTGCGAACCTTTGCCTCCAAGCGCAAATACTTTGCCTTCGACTCATCCAATTTTGAACCCAGCCGACCTCGACACACCACGACACACCAGCAAATCATCAGGCTATCACAACAACTAAGGCTATAACTAAGGCCCACATTTTTCCGCAGAAAATTTTGCCAAATTCCACAGGCCAGTTTGCAAAATTCCGCCGCTGACTGCGACAAAACTGTCCAAATTCTGTGATGCACCGCGGCCTTCCATAAATTGTAAGTAAAATAAGCTTCATCCTGTTCAAAAACTTCATTTCAGCTGCGTTTTAGAGGACCTAACATGTTAGGTATACCATAGATAAATATATTATAAATATGCTAATGATAATAATACTTTTAATACTTTTAGCTAATAATTTTAATTAGCAATCAGATGCTGCTAGTAGTAGTAGTAATAGTGGTTGTTGTAGTTGTTGATGTTGTAGTAGTCGTTGTAGTAATCTGATCTCTGTTTGTGTGCCTTGTATGCCACCGCCTACTGATGGGTTACTCCAGCCCATCAGTGAGATGCTGCTAGTAGTTGCTGTTGTAGTTGTTGTAGTAATCTAATCTGTGTGTATGGCTAGGCTATCGTATGCCTCCACCCAGTGACATGCCTGATGCTCTGTATAACATAGCAATGAGGTGCTGGGAATTGGAGTCTCGATATCGACCAACGTTCAAAGACATCTACGACGAACTGTCTCAGCTGCGAGACACCGTACGATAGATAGCGACAGACTTTCTCTCTATGTCTCTCCGTCCTTGCTTCTGATGTAGGCTGGTCATTAATGAACACCTTGATCAGCAACAGTTTTAGACGTCTAAGCTGAATAGGGCTTACAGCTATTTTTCACGTGAAAAGGTAAAGTCCAGTACTTGCCATAGTGCTTCTTACTCAAGTCAGACTCAAGACCAGAAGCGCTTTGCAATCTTGGAAGTGGCAGCTGATTGACATGAGCTGATGATACCACAGCACACTATACGGCCATCCTTTGCCCAAGACAGTGAACAATTGGACTCGTGGTTTGCAGTAAGCATACATACCATCGCCCCAATCAGCTACACTAGGCCTTCACCCCATAGCCAGTAAGCTATTACTCATCTCCCATCCCACGGAGGGTAGGAGGCTGAGTTGGCCTGAGCACACAGTAGGTTAGCGACTTGCTAAAGGTTGCTTGCAAATGACTTGTGGTGAGAATCAAAGCATAACTTGAAGTGGGCCAAATTCCAACGAATCCTTGTGACGTTTCAACTAGTACAGGGTGTGCCAAGAAATGACCCAACTTGTTTTTGTCAGAACTTTGTCAAATCTGCACCAAATTTGATAATTTTTGGCACACAGATAGCCTGGACGATAGAATTATGTAAGGTACACTCACTGTCCACCTTATGTAATTTATGTCACCGCACTACCGTGTAAAAACGCAGATGCTCTAAATTGAACTAGAGTACATGCTTTCATCTGTGATTCTTCGTCTGTGCCTACAGCATCTTGGCTGCTTGTTGTTATGACTATGTCCATTCACTATTATCAGAGGACTTAATTATCGGAGTTCCTTGGATCACTTTTTTTGGTTAAATGCCACAAGTTAAGGTCAGCATTATAGCGTATAAGTGATAATGGAGGGTAATAAAAAAGAAAAGACCTTCGCTAGTCTCAGGCCCATAGGCAGCGCTGATCTCCATTTTCTCAGACCTCAGCCGGACACCAGTTTGCACTGCAAAGTGACCACAGATAGAGGGCTGGCTGGTGCATTGCGTGGTGTGCCTCTTTATGTTGCAGCTTTTGCTATTGTGCCTACCCACAGAGGGATGGCCAGGCTAAGTTTAAAGAGTAATGCAGCAGTCGGTGTGTATCGGCTGCAGTGCTGAACCCTACTCCTTTTAATTCTGTGTTTTTTTGTACTTAATTGGTCTTTTTGAATACCACAACGTCACACATAGAAACTTTGCCGTTTCTGACATGCTGGCCTTGTTTTTTTACTACCCGTGCAGAATCTTTGTGATGACACGGCATTTTAACTCTGTGCTCAGACATGCAGTGTGAGGCTTCTATCTCTCTCTATACTTGTTGGCTGCAGCTTGCACCCAGTGACAAATGGGGTGGGGGGTTAACTTTCATTAAGGTTATAGATCAAAACTTTCCCATTTTTTACCAGGCAAACTACACCTTTAACAAAACTTTCCCCCTATTTTTTAATCGACATCCCTAACAAAACTCCCCTCTATTTTTTATTTCCCCTATTTTTCAATCTATACCTTCAACAAAACTTTCTCCTTAGAAAGGAGAAGAAGCACAAAATGGAGGGGAAAACTTGAGTCAGAAATTGGGGGGGACCTTAGCCCATTACTGGGGGGGGAAGTTTCACCCAATTTCGCTTTCAGATCTGGGGGATAGAAGCCACTGCACCCATGATTCTTTCTGTATTGACTACGTAGTTACGTAGATCAATACCAACAACTCCGTTTTTACTTGGGTTTTCAAACTTTTGTGCGAGTCTCAATATAGTGCAGTCCAGAGAGACGACAACTTTTCTGGTCTATTTGTTCATGTTTTATGTGTGCATTTTGTCACAAAAGTGTACGCTTTTATCTTACCACGGTAAAGTTTAAGTTAATTTCACAACTTTGTAACTGTGTGGGCCTAACGTCGACGAGCAGAGTGTGTGCTCTGTTGTTTTGAATCTTGATGAAATGTTATTTTATTTCACAAATTCATAATTACCATTTGTAAAGCAGTGCCAGTGTGTTTTATTAGTCAGATCGTACAGCGGCGTCACGCGATGAAAAGTTTTCAGGGAGCAGAAAGTTTCATTTTCTCTGACTGCAAATTTTTGACAAAGAAGGATGCTCAAAATCCAGTTTTGCCCCTAAATATTCCCCTCACAAAAATGGTATTTCCAGCCCTAAATTTTGCGTTTTGAGGGAAGCACTTTCTAGCAGGCAAAATTTAGGAGGGGTTGGCGGTAAAAGGGAGGGGTCTTGCCTCTCCCCGTACGTGATGACGCCGCTGAGGTAATTTCATACTCCAAGTCGTTTGTTGCATTTTATCATTCTGTTGTATATTTTTTATGCGATGCTGAATGAACTTGATGCTAGCTTGCTTTATTGTTATTTTTTAATTGTTGCGAACTTTTTACGGTATTTTTTAAATGTTGCAAATGAATAGTAATGTTGTCCATTTGCTTGTGTCGGACTTCATCATTTCTTATGGTCATAATGGTTTTCTCCAACTGGTCAATTAGAATTGCAATGGGCTGGCTTATTAGCTAATTAATTAATGCAATGTGTGATTAATTGAATTGAATAGCCATTAGGCCTAATAGCTCGTCTGGACGTGGCCACGGCGTAGGCCTAAACCGTGTGATACAGGCGTATTCGCGGACAAGACTGGCGCTGGGCATCACTTTGAATATTTCATAACATATCTGCAGCTTTTCAAACCATTTCATCAGTCGTAATAACGTTGCACACAACAGGCAGTTCTGTAGGATTGTACGAATGCTAACGGCCGGGAGACCGATTTCAGTTTTGCTTAGCAGAATCATCGCAACGAAAAAGGGATAGCTTCCAGTTAGGCCTACAGTCCGGCAAAAAGTAGAGATGGAATAAGATTTTTATGACATTTTGTGTAATAATTATTAATGTTGAATTTACGCAGCAGCTCATAAAACAGTGACAGCAATACTCATGAGAAAGCGTTGTCAGACTTCAGCCGTTTTTTCGGTATTTATGAGGGTCCAATACAAATTAGGGACCTGAGACGTTGGCTTTTAATTAGACCTAAATGACATACGGCAACTGGAAGCACACGAATTATTTACGCAATAGGCTATAATAGGCTACCTGTCTATTAGCAAAAGTTTTTGGAATTCAACGTATAGGCTTATGGCAAGTTCACACCTACGACGCCGACGCGACTCAACTGCTCAGCCAGACTAGCAAACAACGCGTGGTCTGCGCACAGCAGCGTGACGTCACAATGCTAATGACGTCATTGCGTTGTCACCCGCAGTCACGACAGTTGAGTTGCGTTGTAGGTGTGAATCGACCTGTTATCAGCTGCAGCAGACGTCTCTCTTGAGTGATCTGATCGATGTAATTGCTCAGTGATTTGTCTGCGTCATTATCAGTAAATTAGGCCTGTCTCTATTTTCAGTGAGCAGTTATACCGGTAGGCCAGGATATACAGTTTTTTACACGGAAGTTTATTGGCACTATAGTAAATAAAACTAGTAAACTAAACGATCGTTTTCAGTAGTGTGTAAGTTCCTAGGTTGTTTCAAGATCTTACGCTTTTATTATGCTGCACGATTTTTATAGTTATGCTATGCTGTTTTAGCCGACCGTACTTTAGTAACGCTCGAGCTTATGTCACGATTATCGCCTGTCGTCCGTGTGTTTGTCTGTCTGTCCGTCACGGATGTATTGTGGCTAAACGGTGCGAGATAAAGCCCGGGGTTGCTATTGATCACCAGGCCTAATAGAAAGTTGCATATTGGCTTTCAAATGACCAATTTTTAATGGGAAGTTTAAAGCTGTAAGTGGCCGTATCTCGGAAACCGTGCAAGGTAGGGCCTTGATTAATGTTAATCACTAATATAAAGTGGCATACGCTCTTTCAGATTACATGAGAATCATCGATTTTGGATGACATTGAAGGTCACTGTCAGTAATTTTCAATGATAAGCAGTACGGTCGGCCATCTTAGCGACGGCTGGGCTTGTTATTTGTCTTTCTCTGTCCATTTGGCTTGTCGATTTTCTAAAGAGTAAATCTGTTCGTAAAAAGTTTAGTCTTCACGATAATTGAATTAAGACTTTTAAATACAAAGTTGTTCGATGTAGGCCTTAACTAAATGAATTGGTGACAGTGACATACTAAGATAGGCCTAAGATGATTTGGTGATTCGAGCTGACGAAAATATAGACCTAGAGAAGACATCGTTCTGAACAAATACGTCCCAGAGATATTGCCTACCTAACGACAACGAGCTTCAATAATTATTTTTGAAGTTTTTTATTTGAAGCCGGACTGGTAACTAGCTCACCTACCCACCCATGTTGTGCAAATAAATAAGACAGTACAGTAAGAACTGCTGGACGCGTAACAATTAAAATGTCAACTCGTGAAGATTGCGATGCGACTTGAGGACGGACAGACGGGTCACGTAGACGCGGGCGTGTGGGCCTAGTTCTTTCCAACGACTGACCGTTCACCTTCAGACAGCGCCATGCAGTGCACGCTAGCTGCATGAGACAAACTTAGTACGGTTTTTACGGACGATGGCAGCCTGCCAAGCCAACTAGGCTGCTGAATGCAGGCTCTGAATCTTTCTTCCTGGCGCTACCGGGCCGCAGCAAGCCGTATATATACCGCAGACACTGCCTCATAGCTCTTTCGCGGTGGTGGTCTGCCTGCCTGTGCCTGGTCTGTCCGAATCTGTATTAATAGATCACCGAATTTATTTTGTCGATCGTCACAAGCCCGTCACTATGGTTCAGTTGTACAATCTATGGTGGGTGGGTGTGTTTGTCGCCGGACTGGAGGTGTCGTTTTATTTATTTTGCTGTGTAAATTGTTTAGTTTACAGACAACTCGTCGGCATGTCTGTATCGGCCAAGGAAAAGCGCCAGCGGGTGAGTTATCTGTCGCGCGTGTCATTTCCTGATAACTGTGATAATTCGTCTCGAAAAGTGGCGTGATGCTGCACCGGTGACGTAAGGAATGTCCGTCACGTGATTGCATTGTGAAGCTTCTCTGTCACCCAATTTTTGCGAAAAACAATGTAAACGTTATTGTCCGCGTTGTTGCTGTCATCAGATTTTTTTTCTGACATTTGCCGTATGCTTGGGAGAGGCTGTCCTATGTCTAGTCGGCAGAATGGAGCAATCTGTTGCTAGTTTTTGTTCCGTAGACATCTTTTTACTTTCTCTTATCTTGTTGATTTGCTGAAGATATAGCTTATTTTTGCCGACCAGGTTCTGTTTCATCTATCATATTTGACTTCTCTAATGGTCTTATTACTTTCGTGTTACTGTGGTTGCTATGGTGCTTGTAATGCTAATGGTAATAGGCAGCAAAGCAGCTGTCCCATTTTGACAGTGTGTGATTAGAAATTCAGAATCTACACCAGTTTTTGGTTTTGAACATGATACTAGATAAAGTTACAAATTGTAAGTAATTTATTAGCAAATACTAATGCAAACAGGAAGCTGTGATTCTTTGTGATTTTTGTTTCCCATTCATTGATCATTGTGTTAGGGTTGTCACATGGTTATGTGGTAATTCGACAGTGATCTATGGTGAAGAGGACTGTCATTGTTTATCGTTAATCAATGTTATGACAGTTGGAGTCATTATTTTGAGTTTTCATGCACCTCTGCCATGCACGGCATTACTCGCAAGAGGATATGTGCATTATTGGAAAAGAAGAAGAAGAAAGAGCATTGTATTTGTGAACACAGAACTCATTTTGATAAATCTGTTGTTGGGGTGGGGATGTTCATGGGTCAAAATTATTTTTGGAAGCAAGTGTAAGCTGCTACCGTGATAAAAATGTGTGTATAAGTACATTCAATAATGTAGGTAATTGTAACTGACTGCACCGACTGTTTTCTGGACATCATAAGGGGTCGACCATCATTTTTTAGATAAAGCTCTCCCAACAAATAGGGCCCAACATATTTGTTTATGGGTATCCCAGGATTTGGGATTGAGAAGTTTGTAATCCCGGGATCCCATTTTGGGATTAGACTCACATATTGGTTGTTATTTTGGTAATATATATTCCCAATTTTCTTATTTGATGCATATGATGTAGTATAGGTCCTACAGAAGGTATATCTGAACTGTAAGAAGTGACAGTAACTGTCAAAATACATTTTTCAGTGCACAGCAAGGAGTAGGATGCTAGCACTCATAAAGTATTTGATTCGTCAGATGACAAAATATTCTTATAATTTGTATCATTTAACACGCAAAAAGTACAATTTTAGCTAATTTTTGTTCTCTCTGAATCACTGGATTATTTTGCAGTCCACTATCAAAGTACTTGTTTATTGTTACTTTATTGATTTATTTATCATAAAATATGTAAAATGATGTGAGCCTAAAAATATTAGTGAAACAATTGTTTTGGTTGGGTATTGTGCCACTAAAAAGTTTTTTCGTGGCAATTAGCACTTGTTTAATTTCGGAGACCAGTAAAAGTTTAAGTAGAGAAAATCAGGCTGATTGAAGAAAATTGAATGTGTCTGTGGTAAATATTGCTATAGCAAATGCACATATTTCTTGCAACATCTTCAGCCAACCAAAATGAATCCTGATAAACGTGAAAAGGCACGAAATTGTTTTGTTTTCTGTCCATCTGTATCTGTCACAGGTCATAACTTTGCATCAATTTCTTGAGCAGCTCAGCTCAGCAGAGCACAGACTAGAGGTAGAGGTGGGGTGGTTGACTTAATGATCTATTGTGCTGTGGCATTGTTGCCACGTGTCACGTACGTCACATAAACCAGTCATTAAACACAATGACAGCTCGAATGGTCATGCCACATGGTTCACTTGTACCCTATCTGGGTTACCTCACCTTAGGTTGGTATCTAGGTTAGGTCAAATCTAGGTTATATCACCTTGCATGCACGTGTTTGCTCTTATTTCATTGCTTGCCCTCGTTTCTTGAGCATTGGAAAACTTTCCGCACCGGAAAGTTTGGACCCAGAGAGAAACTTTCCGCTGAACCTTCGCTGCCAGCACTGGTGGAAGTTGACCCCACTGTCTTTGTCTGGCAGCTTTGGCTGGAGTGTGTGTTTAATGAGTTTGATCATCATTAGTCATGGGGCTTCTTGTGCTGTTATTTATGTGTCTTGGCCCGTTACTGTTACCTACCCTGTCAGTGGTCTGGCATTTGGTGGCGCATTTATCGGCCAGCTTTGGGTTCACCTAGGGTCATCTGGTCAGATTTTTCCACTGGCAGGACCATTTTGTTTCACTGTTTTACGATAACATCAACAATTATGGTAATTTAATTAAATTATTATTACCTTTCAAGTGTTCATTGTGATGTAAATATCACTCTGCTCTGGTGTTAGTGCCCCTAAATTTTTTTCACAATTTTTTTTCATAATAATAATGCAGCTGTATTTTGAGCTGATCTTAATCAAGACATAAATTCAATATTTGTCATGATTACAATTACAGAATTAATTTTTGTAATTAATTCTTTTTTCCCATTTATTTGTGCAGTGATATATGTTATTAAAACCGTCTACTGTGCTTGGTTACTAATCTGTGTTAGCATTCAGCAGGCCTGTAGCTGTAGGAAGTAATTTTGTCTATGGTGCATTAGTTGCTGAAAGCAGCCCTTCAAATTGAATCGTAGTCAACAAGTTGTGTCCTGTGAATGATATAGTCTAATTTGAAAACCCAGTCACTTAGATAATGATATGAGTTTATATGTCTGTATGTATTAACAGTTGATGTCGTCTGGCCTCAGCAGGTTATACTTTTCACTGGCTACCATTCAGATATGTGAGTATTATGTGCACTGTTTGCACCTATATTACTTTCTCTTTTTACCATTTATTCTGTCAACTGTTAAATAAAATAGGCTGCATTAATTCGTCGAAGTAGCTGGTGTTTTGATAACTGATGTTTCTTCTTCCACTAAATTTTACCACAGCAAATGCGGGAAACATGACAGGTAGAGGCTGTAATTTTAACTAGCTAGAGCATAATAGTCACCGTTGCATTGTGTGAGTTTATTCAAGGTGGTGCTGCCATGGTAAATTGCAGCACAGTGATCTTTGTGTAACTGTTAAGTTTTAGCCACTGCCAGTGAGCCACGAAATTGATATATGTGTGTTATGTACTGTTGTTTGGTTAACTTGTTTTTTCTGTTTATATTTTTGTGACTGGTTATTTTAAGTAAGCATGTAAGTAAGTTAATTTCTGTAACACACTTTGTCGAAAGGAAGCTTGCGGTATCTAAGGTTTTTCTAACTGTTTGTTCATTTGATCGATTGAGTGATATATTATTGCTGCTGTTCTTAGTGATATATTTGTGACTGTATCTATGCTGTATACACTATACATGCTATATCTATGGTTGTATCTATGGTGTGTGTAGTGCTGTATCTATGGCGCACGGGACTGCTGGTGGCCAAGCACACCTATCAGTACTCGTCTGCGCGGGTTCGCCAGCTCAAGACGTCTGGTCACTATCTATGGCACCAGCGACACCTCCGTGGTGTAGTGCGGGCCAGTCGTCGGGTGTGGTCATACGCCAAGTCAGCCGGCTACTTGGACCAGATGTGTGACATCAAACAGTGGAAACGACGTCTGTACCACATCTCCGGTGGTGCCGAGAATGCTGTGAGCCACCTACCGTGTAAACATCGCTATGGCAAGTCCGAGCCGAAGGGTCCGGTGGGGTTTTCATCAGCGGGGAAACCCCTGGGCGGAGGTGGAGATCATTTTCGACGGAAGTTGATATCGCAGAAGTCGGTGCCATGTCTGAATGGAGCGTGGCCTCAGATGAAGCGGTCTGTGTCGTGGGGTGAGCTTGTACATCTGAACGACGAACGATGCAGTACGGTGCTTAAACAGTACAATCACCGGGTAATTCTGCCAGATGAATTTCTTTAGTTTTTGTCATCATTGTCAACGTCATGTTTTTATCATAATTGCTGTTAAAGGAATCAATATATTTAGCTGTGTTTATTGGGTTTTGGTTTTAAGGCTAAAACTAGGTTTTTTTAATAAAAATGCCTGGCTTGATGGGTTTTGGAGTTTTTTTATTAGAATGAGCACGGCTAGATACTGTACAAATGAAGTACATATCGAGGCAAAAAATTTGCAGATTTATAGGTTCAAAGACTTACAACAGCTGGCAGAAGGGCATTCTCTTTCGCTGGCCTATCGGCTTGGAACAGTCTCCCGACGTACCTGAATGATCTCACACTCAATCTGGACTCTTTTAAACGTTTCCTTAAATCATTTTTGTTTCAGATGTACTGATAATGCATTCAGCGCACTAGAGATTTCTTCACTTATTATTATTATTATTATTATTATTTTTTAAAAATTTTTTTTACCCTCGGTACTCCGTTCCCGAGGGAGCCTAAAAATTAACTACGAAATACAAAGGTGGGTACGATCGTCAGTCCGTGCAGTCAGCGGCCGGCAAACTGTCGTGCAAC
>Ga0056128_1012601_pt1 | contig 10319 bp, 8 predicted proteins | sample WorMetLIZISLAND2_FD_71113 | JGI IMG/M metagenome (GOLD analysis project Ga0056128, IMG submission 71113) | Marine gutless worms symbiont microbial communities from Max Planck institute for Marine Microbiology, Germany - Olavius geniculatus... ... | reverse complement strand
AGCCTAAACAGTGAAGTCACATAATAGTAGTCAGTGCAATCAGACGTTGTTAGTCATGACTGTAAGACCGGGCGAAAAGTTCGGTTTTCAGTCTGCTGCGGAAAACTTGCAACGCCGGAGACGACCGGACCGACTCCGGCAGACTGTTCCAGACCGATGCAGCAGTCGCTGGAAAGGTGTGGTCGCCAATGGTAGAACGCACAGTGCGTGGAACGACCAGCGCTGATGTAGTCGAAGAGCACAGTCGTCGACGTGCGTTGAGGTATGACACACGCTGAAGATCTGAGGGCAGGTAGCCAGGTGCAGAGCCTTGGAGGTAGCGATACACCAGCACTACCAGCTGGAATGAAATACGTTCTGGCATCCGAAGCCAGTGTAATCTGCGCAGTAACGGCTGAATGTGGTCCCGACGACAAGCTTTGAAGATCAGCCGTGCAGCGGCGTTCTGCACAGGCTGAAGCCTGTCCATGAGTTGCTTCGGAAGGCCGGCAAGAGTTGCGGAGCCGTAGTCGAGCCTGTGTAAAAATTTGCACAGCGCCATAGCATTTGCAGGGCGTCTGGGAGGCACTGTAATTGAAAGCATTAGTCAACATCGTATGTTATGTCTGATCAAACTGATGATAGGTCTCATCTTTAGAAAATGTTTGTGATTGGTGTTAAGTGAACAAAATGGTCTGGGTTTTTCTCCAAGCCTACAATTTTGGCAGAAAAATGTCCAAAAATCAATGGCCTGGCTTTGAAATGTACTTATTTTACTTTACTCATAAAGTGTTGCCTGCCACCCAGCACGGGTAAATGTGACCCACCTTAATCCAAGCAAGACATACCAGTACTTGGTTTATGCACCCCAGAGGAATGGAAGGCCAAGTCGACTTGGGTGGTACCGGTAGGTTATATACCGAAATGGTTTACATGTTCGCAGACAGTCGCCGATCCAATTAGTGAGCAGGCTTGGTATACACAGTGTTTTATAAAAAAGGGGACCCTGCTCTCACCTGGTGAATACAAAGGAAGCGATTCTGCCTATTGCCGAATCACTTTGTTCCTGTTAGAAGACTTCTAATAATTGAGCATGTACTGTACTTATTGTATGAAGTGGTGGTGTAACAGTAGCATGTTGACGTGAGCTGCATTTTTCATCAGCGAACGAGTCGGGGCTGTTCTCTGCTGACGTCATGTTCATTTACATATTCACGAAAAACGAACTTGGTCTAACGCACAGAGATAATTGAATATTTTAATCCAGTTCAATGTTACAGACGATAAAAACCATATTGAACTAAATATTATATGTAATTATTGTATAATATTAGGCCTAGTTCAATGATAAAAACTAAAACAACAGACATGCCCACCACATAGTCACGAGACTACGGTATAACGACTGCGACCACAGTTTTATCTCGGTAGGCAGATCGCGTTAGTGGTTAACCTAGTTGAATAATGAGCGTCCAAATAAGGCAATAGGGGTGGAGTCTGGTAAAACAGACACGCCCTGTTAGCTGATGAAAAACGCAGCTTATGGGAGTTTTACAATGACCTATGCTGCTGTATGATGCAGGACAATGCAGTGATGAGGGTCGATCATTTGTCAATGACGTTCCCGATTCACCTGCTGCCGTTGCTTTGAGACACGTCATCAACGGTCGGTACTCTGCACTGCTTTGCACTTCAAGCACTACACTGTGGCTTATAAAAACGTGCCACTATACTTTTGTCCATACTTTGCCATTTATTGGCTGATTTTCCAAATTTTTTCACTGGCGCACTCTGTGGACTACTTGCAATAATGTGATTATTATATATCTCACCACACTGTAAATGTGTCTCTACACTACCTTGTGAAATATAAAATTGTAAGAAAAAACTAACAATAATAACAAACATTCGGGTAAGTGAAAAAACTTTTCAGACCAATATTGCGGTGGATGATCCATATGACACTAGACTGTGTTAGACCCACACAGTCTAGTGTCATACGGATCAGTCACTGCAATGTTGACCCGAAGTATTTTTTTCAATTTTACCAAAATGTTTGTTTGTTATTATTGTTATATATGTATATTTCATTTATATTTCACAAGGTAGTGTACTAAGTGTAGAGATGCATTTACAGTGTGGTGAAATATATAATAATCACATTATTGCAAATTGTCCGCAGAGTGTGCCAGTAAAAAAATTTTGAAAATCGGTCAATAATTTGCAAAGATATGGACAAAAATAAAGTGGCATGGTTTTTTTATGGACCGCCCTGTAGTAGCCTACTGTTTGTCGTAACACAGCTTGGAAATATCTGTGGTGCTGCCATTAAGACAACTCTTATCAATTGAATGATTGATTGATAAAATACTTCATTATTCAGCTGCTGAGTTGTGACTAATTGCTGAAATTTTGCTTTCCGAATTCTTTCACTCACCATATAATTTCTAATTAACACCGGGTCTCCAATAAATGCCGGGTCTGAGCAGTGTTCCAGTGACTAAGCGTGCACAGTAAGTTTTCACGGTTAGTGAAAAAATGTGATGGCACTAGTTTGCATCACTCTTTTTGCTAAGTTGACTCAATTTACCCTTAAGAATGAAATGGCATTGATTTGTGCCACCAGATTTAGTACTGATCTGAATCAATGTTTCCTAGATCACATACAAGCTGTGAAACAAAGCAGGGTAGCTTTTTGGCCTGTGTTGTCGTTTTGCAGCCAAATGACTGGATCATCACACTATAAAATTTGCAGAGTTAAAAAAAGACATTCAATAAGATACAACGTTTAGTCTGTTGTCAGGTAAAATGTTACAGTAGTTACTGTAGATAATTGTTTATACAGTATGCAAGAAATGAGTTGTTAAAATAATGCACGCATGTGAGTTATGTGCATGTAATTGGTTGTAGAAATAACTCTAGTCTGTGAGAGTGAAGTAAACACTGCGACTGCCAGCTGATGCACGCTGTACTGAACTATTGTATATCGACTCTGTCAGATGACTTACTTTGAGACTATCGTCTGAACTCCACTTTGATTCGTTGTGGATCTGTCGTAAACGTGCTGTACAAGACATCCACAAAAAATCGAAAGTCTGCAGCAAATTCATTGCAAGTTCACGTTGTACGTTGTACGGGACAAGTCGACTTTGCCAAGATGTTGTACAACGTATATAAGGTCTTGTTTTCAACAGTTTTAGAGTGAATCAAAATAATGGAGTTTAAGCTTAAGCGTGCACGATTTCTCAGTTTATTGCAATGCGTTGGAAACTAGTTTTGCAAAACCTTGCCAGTGTTCTCATGATTACTGTGAGAGTCTAGTTAAAGGATGTGATATGATGATTTGGACTGGAAAATTGATAGGAAAACTGCCACCATTTTGATCTAGCAGATAAACTTTCAAGAACTCATGCCACAAGCTTCTGGTTACTGATGTCCATATTTTTGCTCATTAAAGGTGACATGTCACAAGATTTTGTAGTCAGTCCTATTATAATTTGCGACATAATATAATATATCAGCAACCTGGTCATCATTCCTTACAGAAACATGTTGAGAAAGTCGTATTTCTTTCCTTGGCTGAAGAACACGGTCATGTTTTTGACCCATCCTGTTGTGTCCACGTTGACTTTAGAAGCTGCAGATTTTGATGAAGTTCTTAACCGAGGTTAGTCATGGCCCAGGAAGGAAGTGGTAAGATTTTGGTGGCAATCCAGATTTCCAGTGGATTTCAGATCATCCTGGATTGTTTAACCATCATGAGATAAGGTATAAACGGGTTGCATTGTGTTCGCCAGGTGGCAGCAGCAGCACCATACTCGGTTAAGTTTGAGGTCTGTGGTTTCTGTATTACTGACATGTACACTGTGTACCAAAAAAACGTCCCACTTTGTGAATGTCCATGTCTGCGCCAAATATTGACCGATTTTCAAAATTTTTTCACAGATGCATTCTGTGGACAGTTAGCAAAAAATAATTATTGAATGTCCCGCCACACATTAACTGTGTTGCTACACTACCTCTTGAAATATAAATGCAAGAAAAACTAACAATAATAGACAGCAAGCACATTGTTAAACCAATTGCACTTCCGACCAAAAATGCAGTGAATGATCTGTACGATGCTACACTTTGTTAGATCCCTTTCTTTGGATATCTGGCGTATCGAACAATATGTTTGTTTCTGGCCTTTGCGATTTAGTAAACCTACCATTTTATCCACAGTGATCACATTCTCTTCAGTATGTGTATGCTTCAGTTTTATGCTTTTCGTCAATGCTGCATGTTTCCCAAATATCTGTTAATAACATCCCCACTTTTTTCCTCCTTTTCACCAGTTTTCTCTGAAAAATGTATTTTTGAACCGGTACAAGTTCTTAATCAGAGCCTTGTCTCCATTGCTAAATGACACATTACATCACTGGTGTATCTTCACTGCATTAAAAATTATTATTTATGACAATATCATCTGCTTTGTTTACAAAGATCAGAAATGTATGTAAAACTAAACATAATTTAATTTTTGTATGAAAATTAGTACAAATCGTTTCAAAAGATGATTTTTGCATATGTATTATAGTGATTTTTGAACATTTATGTTTCACAAGGTAGTGTATCAACACAGTTGAAGTGTGGTGGGATATTTAACAACTCTGTTATTGCTAATTGTCCGCAGTTTGTGGCAGTGAAAGGATTTTGAAAATCGATCAATATTTGGCTAAAATATGGAAAATGATACAGTTGGATGTTTTTGGGTACACAGTGTATATATACCCAGGCCTGTGGCCACTTTCACAAGGGGTGGGCTTCACTTTGCCTCTGGATCGTGAGTTTGCTCTATGTTAATTCAGCTGGGGGTCTTTTGTCCCTTTCAAGCTCAAAAATTACACCTTATGGCGACATTTTTTTGTTACCTTTATACAATGCGTTCTGGTTTTTGCTTGGGGGGTTCTATCAAACTCGCCATGGTTCTTACAGTCAGGGGAACTCGGGGAATGTAAAAGTACCAGGGTGCAAAAGTTAACAAAGATGCAGAAAAAATTTTGTGCCTGTTGTATACAGACTTCATACAACAGTTCGCTTGCACACTATTTGTACCTCCACTTTAAAACTTATTCTGCCACCGTTGTTTCTAGTGTGATTGCAATTGAAAACCGACGTTGGTATTTCGCGTGAACAAATTAGTCCGGGAAGACGATTCATTTTGTTCTGGAAAGTCGGGGAAAAGTCGGAAAATTGAATTCTGTAGAGTGGTAGGAACCAGGCAAATCAACCACCTTCCACCCTGCTTCACTGTGGGCTTGACCAGAGTTTTGTACAGAAAAAAAACAAAATTTCATAATAAGGTTCATAATTTCTTGTCATAATTTACAATACATTTACAATTGTGTCTTTTTCTGTACAGCCGTTGAGAATTGCGCTGCAACAGTTTGCTGCAATAGTTCATTATCATTATCACCTTTACAGACAAACATGCCCTGTACATCAGTGCCAGTGTCATCTTTACCGCAAGGAAAGAATAAATACTGGTAAGTCATTAAATACAAAGTAGTAAACTTATATCACATGCTTTAAAAAAAAAGACTTCAATTCGGATTCAAGCGACACATTAAGGCATACACATAATCTGTCTTTCGACATTCTGTACACAATAATAATAACAACACATTTTGTAATCTGTAGCAACAGCCAGGGGCATATTCAGAAATTTGTAAAAGGGGGCCAGATCTAATTTTGTGCTGCAAATTTAAAAACAAAAATGTTCAACGTTAATCTGCATTCGTGCGTACTGAAACTACAATTTTTCAACAAACTTCAGACAACATTTTTGCAATAATGCATGGAAATGGGGGCTGTGGCCTCTGCTAAATAGTCCCCTGGTTGTAACATCTGACTATATTACAACGGTGCATATCAGGTAGTTGCAATCGGCCTTCATTCGGTGTGTAGCAGCAGACGTAAAGTGAAGCGAAGGTTGTTGTTACTTCACTGCTTGTTGACCAGCTCCACAACTGGCTTTGACACAATGCCTTCGTCAATCTCACGACAATACGTTTTGTACTGTCACAGCCACAGCAAACAGACGTTGTACAGCATAAGTATTCATGTATCTCCGTTGGAAAAATGTCTGTTTACTTCCAGATTAACAGCAAACTGAGTACAGAAGTAACAAGCTTGTTGGGCTGACAAAAGTTTAAGTATGATTATGCCAACCAGCTTCTAATACAAGTGCAAAACACTTTTAGTGGCACTCTGCATTGTAATTTACAATAAGTTTAATAACTAATTAATGATGACACTAACAGCATATTTTCAGACTAGAAAGCAGTCGTAGCCTGCAGGTACCTCCGCCAAGGCAAAGCTATTCGCCAGGTGGCATCACCATCTTCGGTTTTGCAGCGGTTCGCTTATGCCCCCTTTAACGTAATGGTAACGAAAATTTCAAAGTGATCCAGAATCCAGGATTCCTGCCGGATCACCCCCAAAATTTAATTACTTGTAGCTTATGCCATGTCCGACATACCCTCAAAATTTCAGAAAGATTCGTCCATAACTTTTTGAGTTATCTTGCTAACAGACAAACAGACAAACAAACAAAAACCGGCAAAAACATAACCTCCTTGGCGGAGGTAATAATCATGCTTTCCTAATATGTTAAGCCTGCGGTTACCTTCACAAATGAGTGAATTCCATCGGCCAAAAAATTCAAACCCCACTATTTTTTTCACAACTGAAACCCTGGCCATGACCTAGCGCAGGATGATTATACTAGGAAAATTCAGCATTAATTATTGATTAACTTATGAAGTTTTCCTGCATTTCCATGTTGTTAGTTTACTTCATGAAGTGAAAGTATACCGCATCAAGTTCTTTCCGCAGGACAATGATCGCCTTTTCACGGCTGGCGACCAGCTCCTCAAGGTACTGGTAGCGCAGCTTCTTGCGAGCTCTGCACTCTCGGGCACTTTGCTGACTGCGCTCCAGCTTCAACTTGCTGTCAAACTTTGCTGGCTTACGACCACGACGACGTGTCGCCATCTTGGAGGCCGTTACGGCCGAGTCCTCGACTTCTTCCTGAGAGCAAAGATAATTCAATAATTCATACATAAAGTTTGTTCGAATGCCGATACACAGTAAAAGCAAAGCTATCACACAGAAATGGTAGTAAAACTAGCGAGCTACAATATTCTGAAATTTCATCTTTAACGCGAGTCAATATACTCTGGCAGTGGACAGAAAAACATTTTATCAAAGTTATTATCTTTTTGGAATTCTTCAGTACTAATACCTGGTCCATTGAAACTGAATAACTCGTAACGGTGTTGTTAGACAGATCTTAACAGACTTCAATACATTATTTTCGAATACAATTTCACAGAAAATGAAAGTACGGGAACAAAGAGAACAGGAACGTTGAGCAAAAATCGTCTTCAAATTCAATAACAAACAAATGACTGCTGCTCAAAACAATCTTCAAGGCTCAGAAATTACCGTACAACGTTACTAACTTTATCAAACTCCCTCTTTTGTTCGTCGCTCATGTGACTTCCACGAATTTAATCCAATTTATTATTGTCCGGCGAGGCAATGTTTACAAAACACGACTACGTAATAGCTGACCCATATATCCCGCTTCTGATTGGACGAAGAATGACGCAGCATGTCACCGGGTAATTACGTCGCTGGAAATACCGTCCAGTAGCTGTTTGTTGTCAGGACTGTTTTGCAGTTTTATTTCTATTTGAGGACTATCTAGGTATTGTTTTGCGACATAAGTATCGTTATCTGAGGTAGTGCTGTTAATAGTTAGCATAATGGTGAAACAAGCATGCGATTAATGCCGTAAAATACTTCACCGTAACGGTCTTTAGTCCTACTAACACGGGCCTCCCGTCAGTGGCGAAGATTATAGGCGCGTCCGGCAACTTAGCGGCTACGATATTTCGGCTGCGATACATTGCAAGCCGCTACAACTTTTCGTCAGAAAACAATCTACGTTAGCTGCTTGCTGTTGCTGCTTTAATAGGCGAGTTTCAAGTAAAAGTAGTAATTTAGAAAACGATTTTGCATTGATGTTATTTCATACTGTTCGGTGGCACATTTAGATCAGTGATTTTTCAACTTTCATCTAAAAACTGATACGTTCAGAAGCTCGGATGTTGGCCTAAACTGTAACGTAGCGTAAATTTTTACGCTACAATATGCTCGTAGCGGCTTGCCGTAGTCGAGTGTCCAGTAGCGCAGCAGCTGCGAGCCACTCATAGCCGCTAAGTTACTGGACGCGCCTTATATCTGCCGTGAAAATTGATGAACGGAAAAGAAATGCATATATTGAAGCTTAGATATCACTCAATTAGGGCCTAATAATAACAATTTGGTGGACTTGGACCTTGGTTCATCCCACATCCAACTGGACACATTGGGCCACACTCCGATGCCATCCGTGTCTGTCAAGAGCTGCCACCTCTGATTCTTCCCAGGTGAACCCCATCTTTTGTAAGTTTTTGTTGACTGTGCTCCTCCAGTTTGCTCTTGGTCGACCTGGTCCTCTCTTATATCTTGGTACCTACTGTGCTTGCTGTGGAATGCACTGATGGTCCATACGCAGAACATGTCCAAGCCAGCGTAATCGTCTTTCTCTCAGTATGTTGTCCATGGTTTCTTGTCTGGTTCTGGTTCTGACCTCGACGTTTGTTATTCTGTCTTTCCAAGAGACGCCCAGTATGCTCCTCTGCCATGTGTGATGTGCCGCATCCAGTCTCTTTGTTAATGTTGCTGTCAATGGCCATACATCAGCACCGTACAGGAGAGTTGACACAATTATTGCTTCATATAATCTTGTCTTTACTCTCAGGCTTATGTTGTCGTTTTTCCAGATTCTTCTCATTTTACCAAACACTGCTGCTGCTTTTTCAATTCATACTTTGACATCCTTTTCACAGCTGCCGTTGGATGATAGATATCTGCCAAGGTAACAGAAATCGTCTACTTTTTCTATAACTGAACCTGCAGCCTGTATATCTGATCTGTCACTCCAAACACTGGTGGTGATCAGTTTACATTTCTCTGCATTAATGTATGGTCCGACTTTGTTGACTTCTTTCATCAAGGTAGATGTTGTCTGTTGCATGCTGTTCCATGAGTCATCAATTAGTGCGATGTCATCGGCGATATCTAAGTCACACAATGACTCGTCTTCAGACCACTCGATCCCTCCAGTATCGTTGTCCGTGGTCCTCTGTAACACCCAATCTATTGCGATAGCAAACAACAGTGGTGACAAAATACAACCTTGATGAACACCTGTTTCTACCTGAAACCAGCTACTTGTTTTGCCATTAACCCTGACTGCACTGCTACTCTTCTCATAGAGCTTCTAAATGACTGTAACTAGCTTTGTTGGAAGCCCATAATGCTGGCCGGTGGATATTGTCAAATGCCTTGCGGAAGTCAGTGAAATTCACTGTCAGAGGCTGACGTCCTTCTGTCACTTTCTCTATGATCTGCCTCAAGGTAAATATCTGTTCCGTGCAATTAAGATCTGCGACGCCTGAAACCAGCTTGTTGTTGTCGAAGTAACTGATCTACAGCATCCTGCATACAATTCAAAAGTACCCTGGAAAACTCTTTGCCTCATACAGACTGTAACATACTGCCTTGCCACTTGCCAGTTGCCACAATCAGATAAGTCACCCTTCTTTGGAAGTGGGATAATAATGCCATTTTTCCAATCACCCGGGGCACATTCCTGTTGCCACACCATGTTGCATAAATCAGTGAGGTGGGGAACTGAGGAGTCTTGAGTGCTTCAGCAATTCTAATTGTATACCGTCCACGCCCACTGATTTTCCATTTTACAATTTGGTACACTGAAAAATTTGCATGTTGATGAAGCTTAACTTGATTCTTTTTACCACAGTTGCTGCCAGCCTTATGCAGTGTATCTGCTAGTTACTTTAGGCAAGGTGGAAATTTCAATGCTGTTTTGTTGCAAATTGTCTGCCACGGTCACGAGTCTGACTGATTTGCAAAATTCTTTCGTTGCCAATGTCGGGACGAAAATATAGACGAGTTAGTGCCATTTTTTGACTGGTACCTGGAACTGATGACGCAACCGTATTCACAAATTTCTGTGAAAATCATCTGGCTCTGAAACCATACGTTGATCTGCGTCAGGTAAAACAGGTTGGCAAGAGTGTTCCACAGAAACTAATTGTTCTGCTTCTGTCTGAGCATTCTGCGGCTGAGGTGTTGTGTCGAGCCAAAGAACTACGCCGTGCTACTGATCCAGAAGTCTGCCGGGTATACATCAATCCTGATCTGAGTCGAGAGGAAGCTAA
>Ga0056128_1012599_pt1 | contig 10320 bp, 7 predicted proteins | sample WorMetLIZISLAND2_FD_71113 | JGI IMG/M metagenome (GOLD analysis project Ga0056128, IMG submission 71113) | Marine gutless worms symbiont microbial communities from Max Planck institute for Marine Microbiology, Germany - Olavius geniculatus... ... | reverse complement strand
TGTCACATACATTTCTGGGGCATACTGAGGTTCCCCTGTTAGTGGGGATACCTTCGCACCGCATTGCATTTATACTGTAACCTAAGACGAATTTGTCTGTGACTCCGTGACAGAACTTAACGGACCTTCTCGCCAAGGTAACGGCGTGGCGCCACCGAATTGAATTTTCTTTAGAGTCACTGAGGTTGGCAATACATCAACGTCAACAGCTATATGTTCTGCCAAGGTAACGGCCTGGCGAGCCGAATCCAGAACCAGATGACCAATATTGTATTGGATCACTTCGTAGAGATTGCTGACAGCTGTAGCCAGTGTGAATTTGGGTGTAGTTTGTAGACTAGCCTACGCGTTAACCTGTTAACACCAGCTAGCTGAGTTAGTAAATGGCCTGGCCGGCGGTGTAGCGTTAAGTAAGTAAAGTAAGTAAAACGTGAATTTACATATCGCATAACGTTAAGTGCATCAACCTGTAATGCGTGTTTGTGCTGTCAGAATATGCCGATCATCATTCGAAGGTTCGAGGTTAGAGAAGACATGGATTCGCTTGATTTCGAATCGCGCTGCAAGAAAGAGTTCCCGCAGGTTTTGATGCTTTAATATCCATTTTATTGACCAGTGGCATCGTGACCGGGAGGGTGAGAGGGCAGAAAGGCTATTACCCCCTCTGAATGTTAAACTTTTTGGCTGTGGGATAATTGTCGATAAATCTTCTTTTCGTCGAAAAATGCTTTTGTTTCCAATTTTTAGGCTGCGGCACACATTTCAAGAGTGAATTGTGCCGAAATGGCTGAAGATAAACCTGGACAACCTGCGTATAGCCTATGAAATTTTTAGCATAGAACGTCTATTTTAAACAATCGGGCGTCATAATTTGGAGAAAATTACGGACAGAATTCAAATTTTAAACACTCATTCGTTGAAAATTTCCTGTTGTCTATCGGAATTCTGTCAGAAGTTTGCAGCGTCTGTTGAAAAATTGCAGCTATCTGCCCCGCCTACTGGGTGGGCACTTTATAACCCACGACGCCATCGTTGTTGACGGGCGAAGATCGACACTCTCAAGACAATGTTCTGAAACCTCGTTGCTTCTAAACTCTCTGTATGTGAAACGCATAAATTTGCGCTGTACGCGTAACTGCAGTATCATTAACGACTGCTAGCTGTGACTGGTTGTCATGTAAAAAAAGTTACATATGCGTCTAGCTAGTTGTGAAAACTTACCTTAGAGCTATACGGAGCGTTACCTGCTATATGGGATCACACAGTGTTACCTGCCATTCGACACGGGCAGACGCTCTTCAGCTTAATTCCAGCCAGGAAGACCGTTAGTTGATTTACCTACCCTGGTTGTGTGAAAGGCTAAATCGACCTGGGTGGTTTGTTATGTACCGAAATGGTTTTTGGCCGACCGTTAGTTTGGGTGCTATGTGTCGCCTGTCTGTCTGTCTGTAACGCGTGTATTGTAACTAAACCGTACTTTGTAGCGGGTCGGTGATGATACCGTTGGATAGGGCGATGACGAGTTCTTATAGGCTGTCAATAGTAACCATGTCTCTATCTGCATCGGTTTGGCCGCAATGTTGTATGCAAAGTTTCTGCTTGCAGCCGTCACCAACGTGCGCCGATTTACCGTATCGTATCCTAGCGTTGATGGTAGCGTTCGATATAGCAGCATCACCATAGCGTGTATGTGACTGTAGTCTCTCTAGAAAAATCGCTTTTTCCGCGACCGAAAGGCGGACGCTGGGCTTCAGATATAGGCGGTACGGTCGGCTCACCTTAGCTACAGCTGGGTTTTTTGTTAATCATTGGTAGCGGTGTGCTGTGCAGATGCTGCAGCTGCATAATCGTAACGTGAACGAGTTCGTCGGCGCCTTCATCTCTCCGCCGGTCGTCTACGTCTGCATGAGATTTTGTCCCAAGGGCAGCGTCTGGGACGTCATCAACCAGAAGTCGATTCTGCTCTCGTGGGATTTTCGCCTGTCGCTCATTATCGACATTGCAAAGGTGATTTTAGTTTGCATGATGCCCCTATACCAACGTGCCTTGAAGTGGCGTCATTTCAGTAAATCATTGCGTGGTCTGCCGGAGGTCAGAAAAAACGCTTCTCTATCCACATTTAAGACACACTTAAAAAGTGCGGCATACCGCCCGAGCAACTGGAAGTCCTTGCCTCTACAATCAGGGTTTGACCATCTTTCGCTACCAAACATTTAATTTTTTGTAAAATGGCGCATAACAAATATATAATAGCATTTAATGTGACTGAAGAACGTGCTGTGTAGGCCTATATACAACGTGTTTCATAAAAGGACCCCTTTTTGTTTTTTTCATAATTCACTCAAACGATGATCAATTTACACAAAATTTTTACCAGTTGTAGCTGAAAAAATACTTATTCAAAATATTTTAACAAAATACGGCAGTTGATTAAACATTCTTTGCTAGTCGTGATGTAATGCTGACGTCATTGTGTGTTGTGAGTACAAGCTTGCTTGTCTCAACTGGTGGTGTCAGCTGCTACCCTGCTTCGATGGTGAACTTAATCTGGTTCGGTAATGAAAAATGTTTATCGTGTCAGCACTGAGCAACATGGAAACATGAAATCAGGCGTCTCGCGATCTAAAAATGCAACCATTTTGCAAGCTCGGTGTGCTAGTGCACTGTCTTGCTCGAACATGTGAAAGACAAGCTATCCCCACAGACACGTAAATGCGAACACTTTGCACTTTTTGTGGCTGCAACTGTAAAACTTTAAAAATTTGTCATTAACAAACCAGATTTTTTACCATCGGAGCAGGGTAGCAACTGACAGCACCGGTTCAGACTAGCAAGCTTGTACCCGTGACATACTATGAAGTCAGTGTTACGTCACGACTAGCAAAGACTATTTAATCAACTGCCATATTTTGTTAAACTATTCTAAATTAGTATTTCTTCAGCTAAAACCGGTAAAAATTTCATGTAAATTAATCATCATTTGAATGAAATATGAAAGAAAGAAAAAGGAGTGCTTTTTATGAAACACCGTTTCATTATTTTGTATGTGTGCGGAGGGCATGAACTATTTGCACAAGTCGTTCATCGGACCGCATGGTCATCTGACGAGCAAGACGTGCGTCGTTGACTCAAGGTACGAGTGCAAGATCACCGACTACGGAGTCAACTGGCTGCGTGATAGGTCCCGCGAGGCAGACACCGACGGAGACGATGCGATGGGTAAGAACTTGTGTAGACTTAAGGCGCGTACAGAGCGACGTAACTGAACTGAACTAAACTGAACTGACATGGTTTAGTTTCTGACCAACTGACCAATGGGCAAAGGGGGCGACCCCATTGGTCATTGGTTGACGCTTGCGTACCCGTAGTTTGCCATAAAACTTTGGCATATAGGCCTAGTCAAAGTACACAGGGTGGGCCAAAAAAACTGGCACCATTTTTGTACGCCTTGTAACTTCACCAAATATTACCCGTAACCGATTTCAAAATTTCTTCACTGTTAGAATCGGGAGAAAATTTGTGATAACGCTATTAGTATAAATCCCAACACACTTGAAGTGTGTCGCAGCACTACCTTGTAAAATGTTAATGTTTTAAAGCAACAATTAAAAAGAAGACGACTTCTTTAACTGCACATTTTAAGAAATTAGCAACAAGAAACAACGTGTTTGATGTCTCTATTATTGTCCAAAGTAACTGTCACATCCTGCAGTTTTTGCTTTGTTTAATATGTCCACTTTGCTATTGGACGATGCAGTCAATCCGGCGACGCCACTGACCAATGGCGCGATCAACGAAACGCTGCGACAGTTTGCCTCACTCTCATAGTCACAGAATTCTTTATAAACAAACAGAACTTTTCGAAAATACTGAACAAATGCCAATAAAGTCAGTTATGATATCACTAGACACAGGCAAAAGAAAATGTACAAGAAAGCAAAATGTTTTCAAAAGCAGGTTTTGGCTTTATTGTAAAGGCAAAACCCTTGTCGTGATGTTTCTATAAAACACAAGATAGTGCAGCAACGCACTTGAGGTGTGGTAAAATCTATAGTAACAGTAATGTTACAAATTCTTTTCTGATTCTGACAGTAAAAAATTTTTTGAAATTGGTTATAATTTGGTAAAGTTATAAAGCGTACAAAAATGGTGCCAGTTTTGGTTCACCCTAGGTGCGCTTTATAACTTGGATCCTAAAATTCGGGGGCGTTAATTATTCCCCAATTGGACTTATGGCGCCGGATAGCCTTACGTTGGGCTCTGTCTCAAATTTTTAGTAAGAAGGTAAATACATTTATAAAGCGCACAATGTCGGCGATAAACTCACCGAATTCGATTGTTGCTGGTGCTGTAGCTTTGCTGTGGACGGCGCCGGAGCTGCTGCGTATTCCGCGCAGGGCGCGCGGCCCTGAAGGCACACACAGCGGCGACGTCTATTCCTTCGCAATCATCATCTATGAAGTCTGCTACCTACTGCCGCCATATGGCGACAAACTCACCAGCCTAGGAGCCCCAGGTATTAGCTATAACCGCCCCCTTTACCCAGTCTTTACACTGAAAATATCCTTTATAGCAAAACAGAAGTCTACAGAGCGACGTTACTGAACCGAATTTAGCTTGACTTAACTGACGGCTGCACGATGTGTTAATCAGTTCGTCAAGAACTAACCGTATCATGCAACCGCTTTTAGTCTAGATATACACTGTGTCTCAAAAAACATCCCCGACATTTGTGACTGTAACTTGAAAACTAATTAACAGATTTTGATAATTTTTCGTACAAATATTCCTGACACAACTTGCCATCAAATGATCATTCAGTTTTTCATCTTACTTAGCGTTTGTTTCTGCACTACCTGGGGAAACCACAACCAGTGAAATATCACTTTTTTATCCAATGCGATATGATTGCTTAATTGACATAACGTGTAAAAACACATTTTGTTCACATTTCTGACACTGTGGCTAACCTTTCATTTAGTTTTCCATTTTCAACTGCCTACAGTAAAATTGCTTGAAGTGTTAACCTACTATGCGAACTCAGGCAAGGAGACGCTTTCTCCATTCACATGACAGCAGTATCGATAATGATCTGCACCAGACCAATACAGGCTCTACCAGTCACTTTTGACTTTACAAACATTTCTCAACTTCATCTGGTAAACACACTGTTGCAAGACAGTCAAAACTTGTAATGGACCTGCTGTGGGGCCCACAAATTAGGACATATGAACTTTATTGACGTTTTTTCCATTCATTTTAACACGTATTATGCCTGGTCTGCTTTCCCCAAGTAGTGCAAAAACAGACGTTGGGTAAAGTGAAAAATAAAAAAAAACTTATTTAATAGCCAGCTGTATCAGAAATATTTCTGCTAAATATTATTAAAATCTGCTAATCTTTGTTCAAGGTACGATCGATAATGTTGGGGATGTTTTTTTCAGGTTTTCTGTTTCTTTTAACGCATATTTCGCTTGATCTGCTTTCCCTAGGTAGTGCAGAAGCATATATTGGGTGAAGTGAGAAGCTGAACGGTCTTTGATGGCGAGTTATGTCTGAAATATTTGTACCAAAAATTATTACAATCTGATAATTGGTTTTTAAGTTACAGTCGAAAATGTCAGGAATGTTTTTTTGAGACAGTGTATAGGTCTACACTGCAGTGCGATCTATAATTCTAACCCTGACCTTTGATCTTTTGAACTGAAAATTGACGCCTTTTGCTTCTGCTCTGGACAACGTTCACATCTATTGTGGTCTTTCTGCGTCTTTTTGTTTGCGAGTTAAGAGCCCATACGGGACAGACAGACAGACAGACAGACAGAGAGGCGAAAGGAAAGATGGACTGGCAAGAATCATAGTGCCCCCTATTAGGTCGGTCGCAAAAAGGGTACTTGTATAATAATCGACAGCCTTCCGCAGTGCAGAACAAAAGTGGAAAAGTGACGTTTAATATTCGTTTGATTTTGCCAAAATATTTGCTCTGCATTTTGACGGCGCCCGGCGAATTTTTATTACAAGAAGCCCAGCTGTCGCTAGAATAGCCGACCGTACTAGTTGTCGGTGACCTTCATGGTCATTCAAGGTCGATGATTTTCATGTAATCTAAAAAGGCGTATGCCACTTTCTATTAGTGATCAATAATAACCTTGGCCTTATCTCTTACCGTTTCTGAGATACGGTCACTTATAAAACATCCCGTTCAAAATTGTGGCCAAACGGCTGCAGGTGAAGACGTGGTTACCATTGACTGCCGACAGGAAGTTGCTAGCGCCCGATTCGATAGTACCATAGCCGACCCTTACGACTTACTGTTTAGCTACAATACCGCACGATTAGCATACCATAGTGCGTTATGATTTTTCAAGGTCATCCAAGGTCATCGATTTTGATGTCATTTGAAAACCAATATGCGATTTCCTATTAATGATCCGTAGCAATCTATGCCCTATCTCGAACCGTTTAGCCACAATATGATATGATATGATATGATGTTGAATTTGCACTCGAAAACTGACAGACAGGCTGTCGGTTTAATTAAGCACGTAAACTAAAAAACTGAAATACATCAAATAAAAGTAAAAAAAATAAAATGCGAAAAGTAGAAATAGGAGTACAGTTATGACGTAAAACATAATAAACAAAAACTGACTGAAATCCAAGCAACTAAAAAGGAAAGAAATAAAAACAAAAACCGTAAATAAAACTGATATAAACTACAACCAGAAAGTTCATCTGTGATAGACAGACGGACGACAACCGAACCAATAGCCCGACTGTTACTTAAGTACAGTTGGCTAAAAACTAATTAGTTATGTTTTATCGTATTGTATCTTTAATCCTTTTCGGCTGCTTAATTTGTTCGTTAGAGATCGTAGAACTGGTGAAGTCGGGTAGCGGCGGGGAGGACGGCAAACCGTATCGTCCGTTGAACGAAGACGCGCTGACCGAAGCGTCTCACGAGCAGGTGCGTCAGTGTCTGATGCTTGTGATGAGCGAATGCTGGTCCGAGAATGACGACATCAGACCTTCGTTTGACACCTGTCTCGACCTCATCTTTAGACTCACCGGAGACAAGTGCGTACAACTACTATACCGCGTTACTACTACATGACGTTACTACCACACGCACTACTACTACACATACTACTACTGATGCTAGTGATAAGTAATTGATAAACTTATTAGTTACAAGTACCTTACGTTAATCTGTGTCAAAATTGAAACTTCGTCATAATTTGGCTAGGCTATTAACGAAGACAATTATCAAGTTATCAAGCCGCATAAAATAATATTGTGCGATATTCTTTGTGGGATTTTTTATCAACTCGGGTGAGTCTATTTTAAGTTCGAAATATATGTGCATGTGCACCTGTACTGCCAGATTAAATGTGTCTATAGTAGGTCTATAATAGGTGACTGCTACCACAAATATAGCCTGCTGCACATACTACGCGCCTTTGGCGCCTTTGTGCTTTTACCCCCTGCCGTTACACCCCGAGTTCTTTTAGGTGTCGGTCTGGTACAGCGCGCCGTGGTGTGTGTCAGAATACGGGATCCGATCGAGAGCACAATACACAATCTGGAGGCACTGTCCGATCACTTGGAGGCCGTGGCCGTCGCTAAGACTCAGGAAATCATGGAACAGCGTCAGAAGATTGAAGCCATTCTGCATTCGATTCTACCGAAGTAACGCGTTCCAGATATGCGATTTCAGATCACAAATTTTTATTCACTGTAATAATGGTAAAAACAAACAGGAAACGAATAACTTATCTAAGTCTTCGGTAGCGACAGTTTTTAATGCTAGTACTCGCTAAGTGCTCTGTTTACTTTACAATAATTAATTTATTTATTTATTTAGCACTGACATTAACAATATATATATATATATATATATATAACAGTTAAGTTAGTTAAACAGATAAGAGTAAACACAATAATAGCCAAAGACGGAAAGGCTAAATGGTCATTTTGTTATACTATTATACCTCAGTCATACGACCAGTTCTAGAATACTGCGTTTCTGTCTGGCACTATGCTCTCACAAAGGATCAGTCAACAAATTGAGAGAATACAAAAACTTGCCATCCACATCATATTTAACTTTACCCGTAGTTTGCCCTATATCTCCTTTCTCCATGTTGTATTCTACTAACATAGAAACTCTTGTTAGTCGTATAGATGGTCTCTCTCGGGGGTTCTTTCTGGATATTGCGCGGCCTTCCTCTCGCCTTCATTGTCTCCTTTTACAATCAGTAATCTCACGCCTTCGTATTTCTGCTAATTTTCCTAGTGTTTATACTCGTACAAAACGCTATTGGTCTTCTATTAATTATGCCCTTAATAAGTATCAGTCAACTAGGTAACTAGTAGCACTTAAAATACCTACAAGTAGTTGGAGCTGAGGGACGTTGGGGGGAGAGGGGGGCTGTGTTGTCTGGGGGACTTTTTGAGAGAGATCATTTCTATGACTACCGAATAGTTAGCCTATACCATTTCATCTCACATAGACTACTGGGACTATTGTTGTTTTTTGTTTGTATTTTTTATCTAGCTATTAGTTTTTTTGTTATTCGCACTTTTTTTGGCATGTTTTGCATATTTCGCTACTTATGTGTCACTGTTTAGTGTTTATATTCAGTCATTCAGCTTTCGAGCTGCAAGTGTGTTTAATAACTCAGTTCAGTTCAATTCAGTTCAGGCTGCGTGAAGAGCACTAACAACTGCCTAAAACACTAGACAGATCAAAATCAGAGGGGTCGTGACATTTGTGTTGAAATACTTTGTGAAAAATCTGTTAATGACAAAAATTTTATGGTCGCAGATCGGATATAGGCCAATCAGAGGACTTGTGGACCACACATTATAGGCCTACTGTTTCTCATACAGTTTAGTTGTCGTGTATCTAGAGTCTAGACTAATTGACTAAATAAGTATAATAGTGGGAGTAGTCGTAGTACTGTTATGTTATCTGTGACTTGTGTCGCCCGGCAGAGAAGTGGCACATCAGCTGAAACTCGGTATCACAGTTGAGCCGGAAAGTTTCCGCGAAGTAACCATCTTTCTCTGCGATATCGTCGGCTTCACTCCGCTGGCCGCTTCCATGAAACCGATCGAGGTCAGTTACTGACTGTTAAGACGCGTACGTAGCGTACGATATACAAGAAGCCCAGCTGTCGCTAAGAAGCCAACCGTACTGGTTGTCAGTGACCTTGAAGGTCATCCAAGGTCGATGATTTTAATTTCATCTGAAAGGGCGTATGCGATTTTCTGTTAGTTATTGATAGTAACCTTGGCCCTATCTCTCACAGTTTTTAAGATATGGCCACTTATAGGATGAAACTTTCCACTAAAAATTGCGCCCAGACCGCTGCAGATGGAGACATGGTTATTATTGACAGTCTGTAGAAAGTCGTTAGCGCCCTATCTGATGGTAGCATCGTCGATTTCCTACGACTTACCGTTTAGCGACAATACCGCACGATTGGCATACCATAGTGCGTTATGACCCTTCAAGGTCATCCAAGGTGAATGATTTAGATGTCATTTGAAAGCCAATATGCGACTTCAGGAAATCGGCATCCCGAACATTTTCGATTGTAACTTAAAGCAGGATTATAAGATTGTAATAATTTGTGGTACGAATATTTCTAAAACAACCTGCCATTAAATAAACGTTTAATTTCCTACCTCACTCAAAGTCTGTTTGTGCACTACCTGGGGAAACCAGAACCAACGAAATATTGTTTTTTTACCCAATGCAGTATTATTGTCAAATCTAAATAACGCACACAAACATATTTTGTTTACTTTTTTGACATTTTGGCTGACATTTTATCTAATTGTTTCGTATTTTAACTGTTTACAATAAAATTACTTGAAATGTCGGCACATTGTGCTAACACAGACATGAAGACGTTTACTCCATTCATTGACAGCAGTATCAATAACGTTCTGCTCCAGACTTTTCCAGACTTTGTTAGTCACTTCTTGAATTCATAAACATTTTTGAATGTCATCTGGTATGAAGTCAAACCTTGTAGGCCTAATTGAACGGCAGTTGGGGGCCACAGATTTAGATAAATAAAATTAATGGAAGTTTTTTTCATTTATTTTAACACATAATTTGCTTGGTCTGCTTTCTCCAGGTAGTGCAAAAGCAGACACTGGGTGAGGTGGGAACTTAAACAATCATTCTACACTGTGTCCCAAAAAAAAACATCCCCGACATTTTCAACTGTATCTTGAAAACCAATTACCAAATTTTAATAATTTTTGGCACAAATATTCCTGACACAACTTGCCATCAAATGACCA
>Ga0056128_1012598_pt1 | contig 10320 bp, 14 predicted proteins | sample WorMetLIZISLAND2_FD_71113 | JGI IMG/M metagenome (GOLD analysis project Ga0056128, IMG submission 71113) | Marine gutless worms symbiont microbial communities from Max Planck institute for Marine Microbiology, Germany - Olavius geniculatus... ... | reverse complement strand
TACGTGATTCCATTCTTCAGATCGCATGGCAAGGCAATTGCATCGGATGCTTTGAAAACTGGCGTGAACGTTGCCGAAGACGTGCTGGGTGGACGCACGTTGAAGGAATCCGTCAAGAAGCGCGTACCGGAGGGTATAAAACAAACGGCACAGAGTCTCATTCGTCAGTCCAAATCGGGCGTTGAAAAGAGACGTTTCAAGAGAAGAAGAAAGTCGCGTTCGCATTCAAAAGACATCTTTGCATGATGGCTTTCGCGCACGACATGTCTTGCGAATGTACAAAGTCGGAATTGGACCTGTTTTCCGTTCCACCAACCCAGACCAGCACGGAGCACGGTAGCTGGGTAGAGTATCATCCTTTGACGACGGTAGCAGACGGCTCACTCATCGAGTTCGACGTGTGCGGTTCGGGAGACGACTACGTCGATTTTGCAAACACCATGCTACACGTCAAAGCCAAAGTAACTAAATAAAACGGCACGGACCTTGCTGCCAACGCTGCAGTAGGTCCCGTTAACCTGTTCCTACACAGTTTATTTTCCCAAGTAGACATTTTGCTCAACGGCACTCTGATAACTTTCTCACCCAACACGTATCCGTATAGGGCTATTATAGAAACGCTGCTGAGCTACGGTATGGACGCCAAAACGTCCCAGTTAACATCTGCCCTCTACTACAAAGACACTGCCGTCAAGAGACGTGTGCCGGAAGGTATAAAACGCTCTGCACAGAGTCTGGTGGCTCAGTCTGGATCAAGCGTTCGTTCGAAACGACGCAAGAAAAAGATGAAATTTTTCGCTTGCATTCGAAAAACATCTTTGCATAAGGGCTTTTGCGCACGACATGTCCTGCGAATGTACAAAATCGGAATTAAATCTGTTTTCCGTTCTACTTGCGCAAACCAGCAGGGAGCACGGTAGCTTGGTTGAATATTATCTTCTGACGACGGTAACGGATGGTTCGCTTATCGAGTTCGACGTGAGCGGTTTAAGAAACGACTACGTCGACTTTGCAAACACGATGCTGCACGTGAAAGACAAAGTGACTCATGAAAATGACACGGATCTTGCTGTCGGCTCTTTAGTGGGTTCGGTCAATCTGTTTCTGCACAACCTGTTTTCACAGGTAGACATTTCGCTCAACGGCACAATAATAACTTCCTCGACCAACACGGATCCGTATCGGGCTATGATCGAGACGCTGAGTTACGGCATAAACGCCAAAACGTCTCAGCTGATATCCGCTCTCTACTACAAAGACACAGCTGGCAATATGGATAGTATGGATTTCGATAACGAAAACGAGGTCAACAAAAAGCTGGCTGCACGACGCCGTATGGCGCGAGAAAGTCGAGTGATCGATATGATGGGTCGTCTTTACGCGTGCGAGGCTGCCTTATGGGGTTTGATTTTAAACCTACGCTAAACTAAGCTTATAGTTAACTTAGGCCTAATGCTCAATTAAACAGACACAAAATTTGAAAATAATAAGCAATTTAATAAGCAAATATATACAGCGTGCAACATAATACTGAAGTGCAAAGCCAATAGCAAAATAAACACAGACATACAAATATACAGTTCAATATCCAAGCAGTCTCAGCTGCAAATCAAATAGTTTAGTCAATCATCAGACTATACACTTTCACTATACGACAAGTGATATCTCAGCTTTCACATCGATAAATCAAATTAACAGTGACGAAATATTCAATATCATCACATATCATACGAAAACCATTACACGTAATCTACACACAATTAAGCCATACAAAAAAGCTTAAATACAGTCTATTCAAATAGCTCTTAAACTCTGAGTTCCACACACAGAAGTCTCCTTTCCTCGTTATACCGCTATAGGGCCTTCACAAGCACCCTGTTATTAGCACTACTCCTGGGATCCACACAGTCCCAATCTAATCAAATCTACATCTTAAGGCTACACAAGCACCCTGTCATTATCACAAAAGCCAAATCAAAGGCTATACAACCTTGGCATTTTCGCATGCCACACACATTGACCATACATCCACCTGAACGGTCCACGTCAGAACAACAACTGTAATCAAACAGCTCATCTACGCGCCTCCTGTGTATGACGACCTAATTGTCACTTGGTCTAACCTATAGCAATCACAGCGTTCAATTTACGTCTTGATTTAAGTGGCGCTAAGTTGAAAACACAAGTTCTGATTGGTCAGCATCTAGTGCCAGTGCTTGTATCATGCACGAACAGGTACAGTGAACACAGTCACATAACGTAGGCCGCAATATTATAACTATTTGCTTACGCGCTACTCCTAGTCGCACAAGGACAGGTACAACTAGCTATACAACGACAGTGATATGCAAACATACTGATAGACAAACTCTGGCCACACTAAGGCCAGAGTCGCTATACACAATGACCGACTACGACGGTCTACATCGACAAATAAATACAATACAGTGACCATCAAGCAGCAAAAAATACAGACAGCGAGCTTATTCTGACGCGAAAATAAATCGACGACGACTTTCTCACAAGTGTAATACACATACTATTGGACAGTATAAACTGAACTGAATAAGGTCCAGCGCGACCTGACACCTTCCTCCCTTGGAAAAAAAATAAAATGGGGACAAACTAAACTTATTTTACTTCTTTTTCACAGTACACGTGTAACACACAAATCACTACAGATGTACGAAAATAAATATGACAATATATCAGTGTGTCATGGTACATCGGTACAATACATACAATACCATACATACATCATAAGATGACCAACGTAATAATCACATACAATTGTCACAACATTTACGATGTAACTAATTAAATAAACGTCCAGGACATTCACTAGTTATACACAAATAATCAATTAAGTAATATTGCAGTGCAATACATATATACATACATGATGTGCACCATAATAAACACAATACGATCAACACACATATTTCATCTTACTGGCGTGACAACAGATCGGCAACTGCTTTGTGTGACCCCTTTTTGTAATAAAATTCCAAATCAAACTCTTAGAGGGCCAGTGACCACCGGAGTAGTTTGGCGCTCTTGGGGGCACACTCCCGAATGTACTGCAATGGGTTGTCGTCACAAAAAATCAACACACCGGATTTGAAAATTAAGTCACGGAACCTATTCAAGGCCCATATTACGGCATAGGCTTTCCGCTCGATAGTGGACCAGCCCATCTGAGTGTCACTCAATTTCTGGCCAGCAAAGGCCAAGGGTTGTTCAACATCCTGTTCGTCGAGCTGTCCCAGGGTGGCTCCCACGGCTTTCCTACTAGCATCGGTATGCAGGTGAAATGGTGTCCCAATGGTGGGAATTCGCAACACTTGCGTGGACGAAAGTTCGGCTATCAAGCGGTCGTAAGTTTGTTGGCAATTCCCGGACCAACGAGATACAGTCACATAGAGTACACCTTTTTTCGTCAGATAGGTGAGGGGCATGGCAATAACTGAGAAATGAGGGATATATTCCCTGTAGTAGCCAAAAGCACCTAGCAAAGCTCTCAGCTTTTTTTGGTGCGGGGCACCTCAATTTTGGCTAAGACCTGCAAACGTTGTGAATCGGGTCGATGGTTTCCTGACCCAACCAGTCGTCCCACAAATTTTACTTCGGGGTTGCCAAATTTGCACTTAGCCAAATTCATGGTCATGCCAGCCTCGCGCACATGTTCAAAAATCGGCGCATATGACATAAATGAGTCTCCCAATCTTGCGAGCTCACGCCAATATCATTGACATACGAATCAGCAAAATCATAAATCGGTCGCAACATAGAACGAGCAGCACGGACAAATGTTGCTCTAGCGATCTTGAGACCGAATGGCATCCGAAGTCACTCGTAGAGACCATCGTTCATCACGAATGCAGTCAGCCAGCGGTGTTCTTCCGCCAACGGGATTTGCCAGTAGCCAGAGCGCGCATCGAACGTACTGATAAACTGTCCTTTGCCGATACTTCGCAGCACTTCGTCGATGGTCGGCATCTGGTAAGCGTCACCGACAGTGAACGAGTTCAGGTAACAATAGTCACAGTCAATGCGAACACCACCGTCCTTTTTGGCAACACCCACGATCGGACTCGCCATCGGACTGTACGACGGTCGTATCAGTTCTTTGTCGAGCAGGTCCTGGATCTGGTAATTGATCTTCGGCTTGAATGCGTCCGGTACACGGTAAGGACGCATCTGCCGTGGCACGAACCCGTCGGTGGTCTGAATTTGATGCACCACCGCGTCGCACCTTCCGGGTCAGTCGTCGAACCGTTCCGCGAACTCATCGAGCAGCTGGCAAAGTTGTTGTCGTTGACCAGGCTAAAGATGCGCGATTTTGTTGTCCTCGATTCGCTGACTAAGCGACAAACAACTTGACACAACAGGTACATGGGGGTCAGTACATTCCCAAACATACCACCATGGCCACTAAACAATAAACATGATGCCACGCCAACAATCAATACAACACAAAAAATACACAGTAGCACAACAGCGTATGCCCCATGGGACATACTGCACTGTAAGTAACACCTAGGTTTTCTGCACGAATGATTAGTTCCCAGCATTGATTTAGTAGTCGTTCCCTGCGTTACACATAACTGACATACAGATTGGCAAACTACGGGGTCTTTGTAATACACTTGGTTTTTATGGACCACAAGATCGCCTTTCCTTGCCTGAGCTTGGGCCCCACATGGAGCTAGGGTCGGGTCTTGCTCCTGTTCTTGAGCCAAAGCTGATAATTCGGCAGCTGAGAGAGGATGATTCGTTGGTAAACTATCCACATTTTCTGGGGCGTTATCCTCAACCTTGGGGGCATCGGTCTCGGTAATGACGTCGCAGACGTCGGTAGCGACACACCCGGATACACTAACCGCACCCACTGCTACTTGTAGGTCTCAAACGACATTTATGGGTGAGATGACGTCATAGTCGGGTAACTGTAGATCGGTAACAGCGCACACAATGGGTATCGTTGGCATCGTTCAAACACACAGTTAGGTTTACCAACGGGGCACGAACCGTTTGATTCCTCCCAAAACCGTGAAGAGTGACATTACCCACTGTTTCGTTACAACACCATGAAAACAAGCGGTTACTGACTAAGGGTATCTGACACCCACTATCCTCTAGTGCGACACAATCACACCCCTACACAGTCACATTGACTAACTTGAGCAAATAGATACACACATTGGGGTTACTTTTGACAGTGTTTACGATATCAACGATCGGATACTCCCCAACTGGTGAAAGTTGGGCATTAATAAGAGTGATTTGCCCGCCGCCGTCCTCGTACTGAACGCCCATCTCGCGGGTCTCCACTCTCGACTGACCCACCGTAGACACGAGGTTGACCCGAACGCCTCCGCTTTGCGAACTGCCTCTAAAACCTCCTCGGTGTCCTTCACGGTATCTTCCGCGGAAACTGCCTAGGTATCCACCACGGCTGTCTTTCTGCTCCTGGGGGGACAGTCCCTGGCTAGGTGTCCAAGCTCTCCGCAGTTGTAGCACTTGGCCTTCTGCGTCTGGGTCGGTGCCTGCGGTCCGCTAAATCCACCTCGTCCGGCCTGGTAATGTCTACCACGACCGCCTCTGTAGTTCTGGCCCGCTGTCACTCCTTCTGACGTCACTGTGGTAACCACATTTGCAAACTTGCCCTACGGCGCCTTCGAACCGATCACCGTGGCTCGGTTGTTGACATATACGTCGGCGAGCGAAGCCACCTTACTGGCAACATACCAGCCCTCCCCTTCTTGGGTAAGGATATAATTTAACAGCCTTTGTGGGAGTGATCCCTTTAACCGATCGCTGATCAACAACTCAATTAGAGTTTTATAATCCTCAACAAGACGGCTTTTGAGGTAAAACGACAGCAAATTACGTAGCCTAACGGCAAACAAAGTGTATGTCTTACCGGCATTTTTAACAGCCGTTTTAAATGTAATTTTATACTTTCTAGGAGTGAGTTTGTACTCGGTGAGCAAGAACTCCTTAAGCTCATCGTACTTACTCATGTCATCAATTGACATTTGGTTAACGAGTGATTTGGCCTGCGCAGTGAGGAGAGGTATTAGTATTTTAGCTTGTACCTTCGCAGGAACCTCGTACATCGCGTAAAGTTTTTTTACGAATTTCTAAGAAATTTCTAAGAATTGGGGCAGCTCAGCATTTTTAAGAGGCATTTTTGGCAAAAAGTGCCTTATTATTTCTCCAAATCTCTTCGTCTGAAGAGCCAAATTACTTCCTTCGCTAGGATCAGACGGCGTTTGACCGACTACCCCTTTGCCATTTCGGGCTTGGCTTGACGGGCCTTCAGCTCCTCCAAACGCATCTCGTGTTCCAGTTTGATTTGCTCAGTCCTTAAACGGGCGTCGCGCTCGGCTTTACGCTCTTCAAACTCCATGGCTCGTTGTTTCCGCTCAGCCTCTCAAATGGTTTTCCTTTCTTCTTTCTCAGCTTGACGCTCCTCTCGCTTTACCCATTTCTCCTCGAGCTCAAGCTTTCGGAGACGGACCGCCGCGCTCCCGCCATTCGAAGCGGCACTGCTAAAATCACCAACGAAAAGAGGAATCTGTGACGCCTCCCGGGCCTCTTGAAACAAATATGTCACCGACTTTGCTGTGGGTTCTCCCAGTATGGTCTCGGCCATAGCTTCCAACAGATCCGCCCGTTTAAACTGCTCCAGACGGTCTGGTCGAACCCCGCCTTACTTAGCTTTACTATTAAACGGGTGGAACTTATTTTCTTAAGCTGTTTTTGCGTTTCCGGGAGTAAACGATCCATGATAAGTCAACGGTTTGATACCGAAATACCGAAGTCAAGTTGGTCAGAAGGGTACAGTAAACAAAAGTTATACCAAATGGCGTCGACCAACAAGACTAGGATCGTCATCACCGGTCTTACACTGAGAGTTTCTGCCACGCGTGCTTCTCGACTGCTCGCCTCGACTTAATCGGAATTCCTACGGTTCAGCAATCACAACAAACACGATTAATACACTGTCAGATAAAATAACACACACATAAGCAAAACGACAAATATAAGCACTGTACACAAAATTACACGCTAAATCATACTATCAACCAAAAACAAACCTATTTAACTAACATCCCACTTTTGACACCAAATGTAAGGCTGCCTTATGCGGTTTGATCTTAGGCTTACGCTAGACTAGACTTTTAGTTAACTTAGGCCTAATGTTCAAGTAAACAAACACAAAATTCGACAATAAAATGATAATACAATTTAATAAGCAAATATATACAGCGTGCAACATAATAATAAAATGCAAAGCCAATAGCAAAATAAACACAGACATACAAATATACAGTTCAATATCGAAACAGTCTCAGCTGCAAATCAAATAGTTCAGTCAATTATCAGACTATACAGTTTCACTATACGACAAGTGATATCTCAGCTTTCACATCGATAAATCAAATTAACAGTGACGAAATATTCAATATCATCACATATCATACAAAAACCGTCACACGTAATTTACACACAATTAAGCCATACAAAAAAGCTTAAATACAGTCTATTCAAATAGCTCATAGACTCTGAGTTCCACACACAGAAGTCTCCTTTCCTCGTTATACCGCTATAGAGCCTCCACAAGCACCCTGTTATTAGCAATACTCCTGGGATTCACACAGGCCTCCCAATCTAATCAAATTTACATTTAGGGGCTACACAAGCACCCTGTCATTATTACAAAAGCTAAATCAAAGGCTATACAACCTTGGCATTTTCGCATGCCACACACATTGACCATACATCCACCTGAACGGTCCACGTCAGAACAACAACTGTAATCAAACAGCTGAAACAAACAAACAAACAAACGCGCCTCCTCTGTATGACGACCAAATTGTCGCTTGGTCTAACCTATAGCAATCACAGCATTCAATTTACGTCCTGACTGAAGTGGCGCTAAGTCGAAAATACAAGCTCTGATTGGTCAGCATCTAGTGCCAGTGCTTGTACCAAGCACGAACAGGTACAGCAAATACAGTCACATAGCGTAAGCCGCATTAATATAACTGTTTACTTACGCGTTACTCCCAGTGGCACAAGGACAGGTACAACTAGCAATACAACGACAGTGATATGCAAACATACTGATAGACGAACTCCGACAGAGTTGCTATACACAATGATCGACTACGACGGTCTACATCGACAAACACGTACAATATAGTGACAATCAAACAGCGAAAAATACAGACAGCGAGCTTATTCTGACGCGAAAATAAATCGACGACGACTTTCTCACAAGTGTAATACACATACCATTGGACGATATAAACTAAACTCAATAAGGTCCAACGCGACCTGACAACGCGGACATATTCTTTCAAGATAGATACATGTTAAACGAGGTCGGCGTAAAGATAAAACTGATTTGCAGCAAAGACACATTTTGTCTGATGGGAGACGCTAATTACAAAGTGAAAATTACGTACGCGTCGCTGTTTGTTCGAAAAGTGAAGGTGATGCCATTGGTATTCCTGGCTGACGCTAAAGCTATGGAGCATGGAACGGCAAAGTACCCCATTCGTCGCGTGGTGTGCATATTGTTCACGATTCCGCAAAATTACCTGGATCGTGTTTACCGTATAACTGTTTAAGTTATTCAACTGTTTAATCACATCAAATCAAGCCATGATTACCAGACAGTTTATCACACACAACAAAAATCACAGATACAAACGGTGCAATATTGTCTGTACGCTCAGAACAATTCTTATGTTTATTGACACTGACAAAATGATTAGCAAGTTTAATGTGCAACGGTACAAGGCCTGCTTGCACAGGGTCACCCACTATGCCACTCAAGTTGATCTTTTTTAGAGAAACCAAGTTCAAATCCCAAACCACGTTAGAAAAAAAAGATTGATATCTCAGCCTTGGAATCCTCCAGTGCAATAGCTTTACAACCAAGCTCCTCACTTAACACATCGAAATAACGTATTTTAGACTAAATCAATGGCGGGTTAACATGAGTTTTATTTGTGAGGTTAATTACACGATATACGATTGCACGAGGATCAAAATCGACAAATGCAGTGACAGTATTGTCGTTGTTTGTGATTGTGAGGTTGATTGTATAGTAATTCTTAGTGTATTGTGCTAATTCTAACATCAGATCAATGGTCTCATCGTCGTGAACTATACGGTAACCGGGCAAATTGTCACTCAAAGGCTGCCTTGCAGCTACAGGCTCCTGGATCGCGAAGTCGACACGTATCACTGCACATCGATTGACGCGTGCACCGTCTTCACAGCTGGCCTCAATGCCGGTCGTACCTTTTCACGGTCACTACCAGTGTTGGGGTTTGAAAGCTAGCCAGGTGATCCGAAGACCCACACTTATAACAGTATTTCACACGTACATCACTACATCGGCCGCAGAGCTAGGCCTATTCCTGCTGCCGGTATCTGGTCGTGTCTCAGTCTGCACACCAGCGTTTCAAGTCCGTGCCTCGTACGTAGGCCTATTGTCACGGTCGTCGCCATGCTTGTTGTCTGACCGTGTTGTCAAGCGCTACCCTGCTTCGATGGTAAAAAATGGTTTGCTGATGACAAATTTTTGATGTTTTACAGTTGCAGCTACAATAACCTTCAAAGCGATCGCATTTACGTGTCGGCGAAAATAGTAGAATTTCACATGTTTGAGCAAGACAGTGCACTAGCACACCGAGCTAGCAAAATGGTTGCGCTTTTAAGTCGCAAGACGCTTGATTTTATGTCCCCATGTTGCTTAGTGCTGACGCGATAAACATTTTTATTAGCGAACCAGATTAAGTTCACCATCGAGCCTGGGTCGCAACTGACAGCACCAGTTGAGACTATTAAGCTTGTACCTGTGACACATTATGACGTCAACATTACGTCACGACTAAGAATATTTAATCAACTACCATATTTTGTTGCAATATTTTGAATTAACATTTTTTCCGCCTTCAAGACTCTCATCCAGGCGTTTATTTCCTGTCGCCTAGACTACTGCAACTCGATGTTCTACGGCATCACGGACGGTCTGATGAGCAAGCTGCAGTCCGTTCAGAATGCGGCTGCATGTTTGGTGTCGGGGTCTCGATGTTATGGCCACATAACGTTGGTGCTACAGGAGCTGCACTGGCTTCCGGTTCGGCGTCGGGTGGACTTTAAACTGTGGTTTATTTGTCACTGTCCGGTATGGCTCCACCTTACCTGGCCGCCGACTGTCAGCTGGTCTCCGACGAAGGTCGTCGTCAGCTGCGCTCTGCCAACTCAAGGACATGTCGTCAGAAGGACCTGCAG
>Ga0056128_1012597_pt1 | contig 10320 bp, 7 predicted proteins | sample WorMetLIZISLAND2_FD_71113 | JGI IMG/M metagenome (GOLD analysis project Ga0056128, IMG submission 71113) | Marine gutless worms symbiont microbial communities from Max Planck institute for Marine Microbiology, Germany - Olavius geniculatus... ... | reverse complement strand
CGTGAACACGGTTGCAGATAGGCACAGACATGCTGCTTATCATAACAAGCACTGGTGACAGGCTTTTTAAATTTATCAACATCGATGACCTTGAATGACCTTGAACCTTCCCAAAAGGGGCTTTAGTAAATTTTCGCAATATTTGGATGCTGCGCACATTTCAATACTGAATTGCAACGAAATGGCTGGAGTTAGACCAAGACAACCTGTGTATGAAATTTTCAGCATTAAACGTAGATTTCAGCAGTCTAAGTCCCGATCCTCTAGGTTCATGGAGCCCGGCGCAATTTACCGCAATTATTTGGTGTAGCGTGAAAACCATTGCAAATAGGTACAGACTTGCTGTTTATTATTAATTTTTGTGATCTTCTGCTGCAGCACAAAATTCAAGAATGAACTGCAACGAAAAGGCTGGAGACAGACTGACAGTTTGCGAAGAGGAACTGCTACAGGCTTTTGCGCGTCTCGTGAGCATTAGCTCAAATTTCTTGTAAATTATATCAGTGCTATTTACTAGCAATTTACTTCGCACGGGTTGGATAAAAACATGACCTGCACAGAAACTACTCAGATGAGCAAAATTTACAGGTAACCGGTACTCGTATGTATGTGAACAGCCATCACTGAAATACATGCAAACCTGTGTTTGCCAGAACTCGTACACGGAAACCCGTACAGTGCCAGACTCGTAGTCATGTTTATGCGAATACAGCCTAACTATTTGTGCACAGTGACTGTACAGATAAACAAGGAATAAAATTCACTATGAACTGTTTACTACAAACCAGACATTCAGCACAAAACCAAACACTAGCTGAAAATAACATGCAAATATATGTACACTACCACAAGAACTGAGACATTCGAATTAAAGAATCAAGCGTCATTTTTTGTTGGTACTAGTAGTTCATTTTTCTGGTCCAGAAAGCTAAGGGTCTGGAGTAGTGATGACAAGATATATTGAAAATGTCGATATATCATTTTCGCTAACGATATATTGTATCTATCGTATCGTCGGAAAAATATAGACTTTTCTATATATTGCGACATTTTTGAAAAAATGCGATATTTTCCACACTTTTACGATATTTGCCTCAAATTTTTCACTAAACTGAGTGACTGGAAAGAAAGATTACAAATGCAGCGTTTTAGTAGTGTCGTAATATAATTACAGTTGTAATTATTATGTTCAGGGTTTTTCCAAAGACACATTTTTATTATCTAAGTAAAGCGTACTGTCTTGCTCAGTGTTCACGTTTTGTTCATGTGCTTGTATAAGATTTACATGCAAATTATTTTACAATTATCGACATCAATATCGCGATATTTTGTATAAAATATCGTATCGATATTGTATCGAAATCCTGATATCGAGTCATCACCAGTTAAGTGTTTTGCATTCAGATTGTTAATTTGAGCCAAGTCATCAACTGCTGATACAGGAAAGCAAACTGTCATTGGTCAAAAATGAACAGTAATGCAATGTGCTTAAATTCATGTTATAAAATAACTAGAGCTGTCAAAATGTTAATTTTTTTAATGCATTAATTAATGCATTATTAATGCACCCAGGCCCATCAAGAAGGAGAGTAAGGGGTAAGTTACCCCGGGCCCTGCAACGTTTGGGGGGCCCCACATGTCGAATAGAGAAAGCGGAAACTGCAGTTAGTTATTGCCCCCCTCCCAAAAAAAACTTCAGACGACAATTTTGAATTTTCGATCGACAAGAGCTGATGCCATAGCTAGCATAGAAATCTATTAGCCTGTCGTCTGAATAATTATTTATTTACAGTAATGATGAAACAGCAACTACAGTTTGGTTACTTGAATTCATTTGATTGTCAAATAACCACAGTTTAACAGATATTGGATTTAGTAAATTAACATAAATTCACATGTGTATTAACTTTTTAACGTGCGTTAATTTATTAACGCATTAACACGTTAATTAATGTGTTAATTTGACAGCTGTAAAAATAATACGACAAACCACAGAAATATTACTGGTAGCCTTAAAGACGTGTGGATATTGAACAAATAAACAGAAATACACAAAGTCACAAGACCAAACTCTTAAAATTAAATATCAGTGCGAGGTAATCACTAATCAGTTCTTCCATCACACACACAAAAAGTAAAAAACAGATGTTTATGTTAATCTGGCATGACGAGCAAGTTAAATTAAACAATCACGAACCTCATGCAACATCACACAGAATGATATACACCGACTTCACAAAGGCAACTAAACACGTGCTGTGTCCCACCCAGAGCACAGAGAGGTGCTCATCTCCGCCTCATAGTCCATCGACAACATAGGTGAACAGACCACCGCGGTCTTTGTCCATGGTTCCTACTACTCTACAGAATTCATTTTCCCCGACTTTCCAGGACAAAATGAATCATTTTCCCTGACTAATATGTCCATGAGAAATCCCAATGTTCGTTTTCAATCATTTGTAATCACACTAGAAACATGGGCGGGTGAGCAAATTAAAAAATTGGAGATACAAATAATATGCGAGAAGCAAGCGGAAAAAAATTTGAACTGTAGTACGCAGTTTCTGCAGCTTTGTTAACTTTTCACCTTGGTACTTTGATTTTCCCCGACTTCCCCTGACTGTAGGAAACATGTTGTCATACGGCAGGTTTGACGTCAAAGCTACCTTCTATCTACAGAAATCAATTATGCTGCTGGCTCATATCTGAACGTGCTTTGAGGTCAAAGATCGGCTGCTCGGTAGACAGCAGCGATGTCGTAGTCACCATAACCTTTAGCCTTTGCCTTCTTGAACAACTGTCAAAACCAACACAAAAACATCCACTGCCATTGTTGCATGCCTTTGATTCGTTCGCAACATATCATGCTATTACAAATCCAAGTTAAATGACTGATTGTATACATACACATTTCAACAGTCCCGCACAAGACCTTATAAAAATAATTCTATCTCAACAAACCCGCGCTACAATAAAGGCTCAGCTTGATATTCATTGTCAAAACAATTCTTGCTGGCAATATTCACCATCCGCTACAGTAAAAATGATGCAACAAAAATACTAACAGTGCTTGTCTAGTTTCCCCAATTACACTTGCTATGGTTAAATTTGACAGCGCACATTTAAAGATATGGCAACAAAATTGCAAAAGAGCATTATCCATTACAGCAATGACGCTAATATTCAAACAGTAACAGCAATGATTACAGGTGATTATAATGATGTCATTCACATTATTACCGTTTTATTTTCACTTAACTACATGACTAGCTACACATTTAACCCATTAACTTTGCTTGCCCCAGATACACTAATCAGTCCTGTACTGATCATATATGACCGCAGTAGACTTTAACAACGGTACCATTACTCCTGTTAGTCATAAGCAATAAATAAACAACAAGCTGCCCAAGTAAACTTAGAACAACTTTTCTCAGTAAATAACACACAATTGCATTGCTGTTAAAAACATGTTACACCTGCTAGCAATAGTCAAAAAAACTGAAATACTACTGCTAAAATATTTTAGCCAAAATGAAGCAAGCATCTAAGTTTAACTGAGTTGATCGTGCAGAAAAGTACAGAAAGCTTAAATTGTAACGCAATGCAGACACCTCGTTGACAGCTGCACCGACATGCAGCGGCTGGTCGACGGAATCTGACATGTTGATTGCAAGTCGGAGGTCCTTCTGCAACGTCTGCAGCTTGCAGCTCGGCTCACTGATCTTACTCAGCACCATTTCTACACAAAACGACAAAAACCGTCAAATATAGCTCAGTATAGATTCCACACACAGTTACTTATTCTGAGATTAATGACTGTCTGGAGGATAACAGGGAAAATTATTAGAACTGCTATTACTGCACACTGACAATGGCAATTTCTTACAACTTTAGGTTTAGGTTGTTTAAATGTGTTCTATGTTCCATATTCGGTTTTCTGTAAAAGTTAAACTTTCTGTTTCATTATTGTAAAGGTAAAACTTACTGTTCCATTACTATGTGTTTGTGTGCATTTTGCCTGGGAAGGCCATCCCCTAACACCCCCTAAATGACCTATACTGTTTTGGGCAAGACGTTAAACCCTACTCACTCACTTACACAGTTACTTACTTACTTGTTACAGTAATAATTCACTGAAAGAGGATATATCTACAACACATACAAGTAGTAGTAGTAGCTGAATATTTATATTTGAGTTGTTGGGTAATTACATGACACATCATGATACAAAAATAAATAACAAAATTTTTTTTGGCCAACCCTGTCCCTAGTTTTTTTGCTGGCTGCAATCGGAAGCACCAGTTGTTTTATCTGGACAACAGGATAGAGAAAATCCAATTTACCAGTTCCTTTGGACCTCAGCAGAGCCGAACTGCCGACTGTGTGGCTCAAGATATTGAGCACTTGCACAGTGTTGAGGCCGATCTTCTCAGACAGAGCCATTGTCTCAGCCAATCCAGCCAGCATTGTACCCATCAGCATGTTTAACACCAACTTCATCTTGGTCGCTTGACCCATCTCACCTGACATCAATGCAGTACAGTCTAACAAATACCATCTAATGACACACATTCACTGATATCTACCATTTTACTGTCCACGGTAGCGACAACAGTATTGTTTTCAGCATCGTTCCTAAATATTGTTGTTGGCTTTTCCGTGGTTCCTACTACCCTGCAGAATTCATTGGGCGACTTCACTTTTTGACTTCGGACTTTCGCTGAGCCTTTTCGCTGAGCCAAAGCTAAAGCTGAACGCTAAAGTCTGTACTTAGATCAAAGTTCAACTAAACTTTTGTCTAAGTCTACTGACTTAGACCAGAACGATTAAAAATGGCGAAAAACTGGTAAACCTAATAGGAAATAAATCAACCAGTTACGCTTGTACTTGCTTATTTAATTGCGCTGCACATGCAAATGACATAATTACATAACATCTTACGTCATTGTGTAGCCATTACAGCGTGTATTTTTGGTACCAGACTGCTTAAATTTACTAAACTATCTGTAAGTATAGGACTGTCATAAGCTCAGCGAAAATTTCACTGAAATCGTTTCACTTTTTGACTTAAGTAGGTACTTAGACCGAAGTTTAGGCTCAGCAAAAGTCTCAGCGAAAGTCTAAATCAAAAAGTGAAGTTGCCCATTTTCCCTGACTTTCCAGGACAAAATGAATCGTGCTCCCTGAGTAATTCGTTCATGGAAAATACCAATGTTGGTTTTCAGTCATCTGCATTCAGTCACACTAGAAACAAGGGCAGCGACAGAAATTTGAAAGTGGAGGTACAAATAATCTGCAAGCAAAGCGAGCACGAAAAAATTTTGAACTACAACAGTTCAAATTTGTTCTCTGCACCTTTGTTAACTTTTGCACCCTGGTACTTTTAAATTCCTTGACTTTCCCTGATCATCTGATTTTTCCCTGACTTCCCCTGGCCATGAATTTCTCTGTTAACATGATAACTGATAGGGACCGCAGTTTTCCACGGGCCGTGGAATTTTAAGCTGAGCCGCAAAATTTGCCCTTTTCCGCGGAATTTTGATATTGCCGTGAAATTTAGCGAAATTTTGCAGAAGTTAAAAAATCACTGATGATTAATACAATTGTCGGCTTGATAAAGTAATTAGACTAACTATATAACAGAGAAAAATTAAACTGAACTGCCTACTGCGTCCCTACTAATAATTAGTTAATTACCATTGTATACTGCACAATCGCAAATAAACACTATGCGACTGATTGACAAATTGCACTTTTGAAAAGAAAAAAGATCAATAATTTTCTTTGTATGTTGCTAATGTAACTGAGTGCCATGCCAGGATCCAAAAATTGAACTTTTTTTAACAAAATAAAGCTTAGTTTACGCACAAATGGAAGGCCGCGGTAAGCCGCGGAATTTGGACAATTTTGCCACGGTGAGCCGCGGAATTTCACGAACTGACCAGCAGAATTTGGCAAATTTTTCCACGGAAAACTGTGGGCCATACTCATGAGATGCTACACTAACATGTAGGCTGTAGCTTGATGAAATTTTGCACAAACATCTATCTCGATAGCCGCAAGAATCCTATTAAATTTCAATGCCAAAGTCAAAATCACAGAACTGGATTTTTGGCCACTTAACCACTGCGACATAAGGCTTTGCAGCTATGGATAGGCAGGCCCAGATAGGCTATTAGCTGACATCACTGCAACTGTATTTCTGCATGCCACATGTGGCATCAACTGCGGACAGTCTAGTGCAGGCCTGTTTCTCCTTCAGCTAAACTTATCTTTTGAAAAATAGCAACAAAAATGCAAAAAGAAAAATATCTGGTGTACAGAAAAGTGCTCATATGAAAAATCTTTAACTCAGCACGTAGGCTGTTCTGCAAAACTGTAAGAGTGAGTAAATTCAACACAGAACACCAATTTCAAGCAACTGTCAACATCACCACCCTTCACTGCAGTGACTGAGTCTAATCACTTCCAAAACTGTCCAATTGCAAGATCTACATAAAGCACGTATGTTCCAATTCTTAACGAGAAATCTGGTAAAAAGCACACACTGACTGACCTAGATAGAACATGTGCCTGGCCATGGCCTGCAGGCATGACTGGCAGTCGTCATAAAGAGTCTTGTCACCAGCCGCAATCACCACGAGTTGACCTTCCTTGGCCAGCTGCTTGCTGCCAATCACAGGCACCTCCAGAAACCGACCGCCACGGGTCATCACAGCCTACAATAGCAGTCCACCGCTATCATCATCAGCAGCACGGCTAAATGGTATAGTTTTTCGTGGAAAACGAATCTCAGGGCTATGGAGCATCACCTGCCATAGGGAATCACACAGTGTTACCTGCCACTGACATCGGTAAATGTGCCCTGCCATAAACCCAGATATAGAGGCAAGTACTTGATTTACTTACCCCGAAGGGAAGAAAAGCTGAGTTGACCCTGTTGTTGATTTATACAAGAATGATTTCACCTGTCTGTAAACTTGGATGATTGACCCTTTTCTAGATGGTACTTTTTATGCAAACTTTTATCATGTTTCACATACTGTGTGAGTCACAGCTTGGAGTGTATTAAAAATTGAAAATACATTAAAACTAGAGCTGTCAAAGCGTTAATTTTTAATGCATTCATTAACACATTATTAACGTACCCAAGCCCATCGAAAGAAAGAGTAGGTAAGAAGTTACCCCTTACCCCAAGTTCTGCGATGTTTGGGAAAGTTGAAAAGCAAATAGAAACACATTTTTCAGCAATAACTGACGTCACCGCTAGCATAAAAATCTATTAGCTTATCATCTAAATAATACATATTTACAGTAGTGATGAAACGGCAACTACCGTTTAGATACTTGAATTCATTCGATCGTCAAATAATCGCAGTTTAATGAAATATTGGAGCTTTTACTTCACAGAATTAAGTAAATTGAATAAATTTACACATGTGCATTAATTTTTTTAATGCACATGCCATGAATTTCTTAATTCATTAATGCATTAATTAACGTGTTAATTTGACAGCTCTAATTAAAACACATCTTTTAACATCTGCTGTAATATTCTGCAAATTATGTTATAGCACTGGTGTCTTAAACTACTACTGTCTCTCACTGACAGTTGGACAACAGGAACAAGTATATTCCTAGAGGTTAACTGGTGGCATCCATCCTAACCTAAGGTAAATCTGCATAAATAAACCAATTAAATGGAATTATGTCAGATGCCATAAAACAGACAACGTTCATACTACTATTGTCATTCAACTGCGACTAAACATCCCGCAAACATTGCTACACAGCAAAGCTGCTAAAATTATCGATTGTCACTGGTTAATAAATTTTTTAAAAACTTAATCGATAGCAGCCACTGGATATAATAATAATCATCATTTGCATCACGAAACTAAATGTTATACAAAATTATTGAAAATTGAAAACTATTTTATATTGTCATTTAAGTAAGTGGTTTGTAATGTACCTCGCAGACATCGGATGAAGTTTCGACGTCAATGGTGGACATGTTGACGAAGCCTTTACCATGACTAATACCTTGCAGCACTCCGCAGTTTCCAAACACCAGCTGACAATATATGCCATTATCACACGCAAATGTGCAGATGGCAGATACGTAGCAGTTTGTGGTGCTATTGCAATAGCGGTATAAGTTGTGGAAAATTTTCCTGTTCACCTGTCGCCAAATCTGTGAACTGTACCAGTGGAACATACGTGTTGGGAGATCTGCCAACCATGCACTGTCCCCACATATCAAAATTCTCTCAAACGATACACCACACAGAAATCCTGGAAGACCATCTTCAGTCAGTAAAGGTATGATAAATTGCTAACTTATACAAACAAGCGACTGTATTTTGAAATGATTATTTACGTCACAGCCACAAGACTGGATTGCGTGACACAGTGCAATACAATACAATACACGAGTATGGTGTCACATAAAATGTATTTTAAAAGGTACAGGGATTTACTATAGAATACCAGTGAAAGTCACACATGCACCGCTGATGAGCCAGAACAATTTTAAAATATTATATGAGCTGGACAGACACATTAAACTGCCAATATCTCACAAATACAGCAGATGCAGTGACGTTGTACAACTATATTTATTAAAATTATCTTGGATTTAATACATCTACCTAATTCGTATACAGACTGGAGCAGGTCAAAAGTATCCTTAAGTATTCGCTCAGTAGATCATAGTGCAAGTTACGACTAATTAGCGAAAACTAAACAACTTACATCCTTTAGCGCAGCGGTGTCCGAGACACAGGCAAATGTAATGTCACATGACTGAACAACTTCTGACGGATTATTGCCCTTCAGTGCACCCTCCTTGATGAATTCCCGACACTACATGGCGCACACAGTCCATCATGATGAAACACGCATTTGTTAGCAACTCATTTAAACCACAACGTAGGTAGATTCAAACATCGCAACACACTCCAACGTGGTATATTAGGAAATCTAACAGACTGCATTAAACATTGCATCGAGTGCAGTGTCACACCAAGATTCAAATTAAAACAAATCAATTTACTGTCACACCACTTTAATCAACGGATCAAAATTACATACCAGTACGATATACAACGCATCTGACCGAAATCATACAGACCTTATTGATGACATATGAGTCAAACCAACTCAACATCAAATAACCAGTTAACATTTAAAGTAACGACAAAACCCGTTTAAGCTCTATAATTCAAATACATAAAGTACACAAAAAAAAAGCAAATGAAAAACAGTATAAAATAACCTTGCTGGCTGTTCGATTCCATATGGTTACTTCATGCCCGGACCTAAGCAGACTGTCAACAGCTCCTGATCCAATCAGACCAAGACCAAGAAAACCGATTTTCATTGGCGTTGCAATAATCTTTTTCGAGACAAAAGTATCACATAGAGGCGGCAGCACGTCTGGCAGAAACGGCTGTTCGGCAAGGAGTGAACGATTCTGCACAAAACAAATAATAACAACGTGAATAACATTTCCGCACAGTTAGTCAGACATCAATACACTACTTCAAATCAATAGATGTCGTCATAGACCTGGATGTTGTATACTGCATAAATGCGGAATTAACTATTGAATAATAATCAGAGGTACTCTGTAGTGTATACTGATGGTGCTGGTGAAGTGTCTTGAAGACTAGTCAACAATTTCAAACAGTTCACAGTTGATGGACCCAAACGAACTTATGAGCAATGGAGAAAAAAAAACAGTTCAAACTAGAAAGCAGTCAGAGCGCGCACACCTCCGCCAAGGCAATGTTGTTCGCTAGGTTGCAGCACTATCTCCGGTTTTGCAGCGGTTTCCCTTATGCCCCATTGAAAACAATGGTAATGAAAATTTCAAAGTGATCCAGAATCCAGGATTCTTTCCGGATCACCCCCAAAATTGAATCACAGGTAGTTTGTGCCATTATCAACATACCCTCAAAATTTCAGAAAGATCCATCCATAACTTTTTGAGTTATCTTGCTAACACACAGACAGACAGACAGACAACAAAGTCTGGCAAAAACATAACCTACTTGGCAGAGGTAACAAGTAATTTGAGCAAAGCTCATGAGACGCGCGACAGCCATAGCAGTTCCTATTCACAGGTTGTCTTGATTTAACTCTATCCATTTTGACGCAATTCACTCTTGCAATCTACGCCGCAGCCACAAAAAAAATGCAAAAAAAACTAAAACCCCTATTTTAGAAATTCAAGGTCATTTAAGGTCATCGATGTTTACACCAATAAAAAGCTTATCACTATATTGCTTGTTATGATAAGCAGCATGTCTCTGC
>Ga0056128_1012595_pt1 | contig 10320 bp, 5 predicted proteins | sample WorMetLIZISLAND2_FD_71113 | JGI IMG/M metagenome (GOLD analysis project Ga0056128, IMG submission 71113) | Marine gutless worms symbiont microbial communities from Max Planck institute for Marine Microbiology, Germany - Olavius geniculatus... ... | reverse complement strand
CGACAGGAGCATCGGCGAATGGCGTCGTCGTCTTGCCGCTGTGGTGCAGCAGAATGGTGGACATATCGAGCACAAATTCTAAACATTGATTTCATGACTAAATCAGACTAAGTGTTATAACGTGGTTGTAATTTTATGTGCATTTTGTTCTGTTATTAAGCGTCATGAACTATTACCGATCGCTATTTGAAGTAATATGACTCGTATTCGCCAGGTGGCGCCACTGTTGCACATAATTCATTTCAATAACTTATGTTTTCGTGTTGAGAATGAAACGACCTTGATTTCTGCAAAAAATTGTGTAGATCTAAGCAGTATTTCTGAAGTTAGAAGCTATATAACAGAGTGGCCCCGTTTTTGGGGCCACCCTGAAATCCGTGTTCGTATGAACATTATCTTGTTTTTTCAACGTTTTTTTAATTTTTTTAAAAACGTACATGGAAAATCTTATCATGAACTTTAGAAGCATTTTTGCAACCAAAGCAACAAATTAATACGTCATAGTGATGGTACTTTTCTTAGTTCAAATATATTAAATAAAAAGTCTTTTATCCAGTATATTTGGTTAGTCTAATGCTATGATCTTATGACAAGACGGTTAAATTAAATTTAAATAAAGTTTTCTTTATCTATACTATAGTTCCATGTATAGGCCTACTGCATCTATAGCATTAGGCCTATACATGGAACTGTAGTATAGATAAAGAAAACTTTATTTAAATTTAATTTAACCGTCTTGTCATAAGCATTAGGCATTAGGCATGAGGTTAAACGAATTATGGCCAGGGTATTTTTTATTCAACGTCTTTTTTCAACGTTTTATATTTTTTCCACGATTTCACGTTTTATAACGTTTTTTTATATTTTTTCTGGAACGTTTTTACATCTGTGATACATATGTATTGGGCTTCGTTAAAGAAAGTTCGCACGTCGTGAGCACAGTTAATGCCGCTATATCATTTTATCGCTCACCTCCCTTACTGCATTTTACCGCCGACGAGCTTTTCCGGTCGCCGCTGCTAGTGTCTGGAACAATGTGTTCGAACACGTCACCTCCGCACCATTCGTGACTGTTTTCCGGTCCCCCATACTCAATTTGTTACTAATTAGGTAAGTAAGTAAGTAAGTGAGTAACAAGTAAATTTATATAGCGCATAACGTTGAAAAGTTTCTAATTCGCTAATATGGTAACACGATAGAATTATAAAATGATAATAATATTAACCTTTATAAGCTCTGGTAAAGTTAAACTCCAGTACTGTTAACGTCTGGCAAAAAGTGGAAAAAAAGAAAATTGCAAAGTATAAAGTTGATACTCTGCTATAGGCCTAAGCACGAACGCATGTTGCAGAGAGAAGAATCACAGTGCAAAGCATGCATGGCTTCAAACGCCACTGCACGCACAACATCATTCTATTGCTTTATACGTCATCTAAACCCGCTTATGGCGGCATCTTTTCTTCTTGTTGCACGCAATGGAGATGTGCGCGCTATCAACATTTTCAAATCAAATACCGCTCGTAATGCTCACCGGTACATTGCAAACTCGCCGGATTTTTGCTAAGAACTCACGTTAAATTTACCTAAGCTATAGTTAAAACTTAAAACTAATATGCTGCGTTTGTTCGGCTTTACATGCAATGTACATGTAGACCTATTATTTTGCGTAATTTTGACTATGTGACAACGATTTGTATTTGTTGATGTTATTGTTGCCTTTTGTTTAAACCAATTTGTATCATTTGTTTTATTATTCTGCGGTAAATGAAGTTGTCTACTGGGGTGTTTCAACACGATTTTGTTCAGAAACATTTTTTAGAATCTCCCAGGGGGTTGCATTCGTGGTTCTATGGGTTAACAAATGTCACTTTTGCTGATACAAATAACAGGATGCAATTCTGTCATGCAGCATACAATACCGCTACTGTCAGTATCGCGATGTTGTCGATATCGGTTTATCGCGCATCTCCAATACTGGCAATTCATCGCATTTGCTGCGTGCGGCGCGACCGTCGGCTTTCAATGTAATTCTCGGATCAATTGAGTCTATTGATTATCACGATTGCAAGCTCTGTGCGTGCTTAAACGGCTCAGAACGAACAATCATCGTATTTATTTTCTGCTCCTAAATGTTGCCTTTAATGTTTTCTACGTTCTTACTGCCCACGGAAGCGACAGCAGAATTGCTTTTAGCATTGTCGCTAAGTTTTTTCTCTGTTTATTTGTTTTCCTGTTACCGAGATAAACCTCTGAATTACATAAACCTCTGAATTTAGTCCAATGAAGTTTCGCGCGAACATGTATTTTAACAACCATTAAAAATTTATTGAATATTAATGTCATAGGTCAAAGGTCAAGATCATATAGGATTTTTTGTGCGTTTTTGTCTGCATAATTATTAGACGCTAGCGAGGATTTGACTTGTTTTATTTTTACTGAATCGCTTATTCGTAAAATAACTATAAGTATGTAAATTCATTAATTAAAGGCCCAAATATATTTCACGTCATTTTCAACAGATTTTTAAATTTGTCTTACTGGCACAGACCGTGGAAAATTTGCGATGAAGCTGTCATTAATCAGATCTCACCACAGCCGAAGCGTGTCGCTGGTGTAATACTTTTTTGGGCCACGGTGTATTTACGACGGCTGTTGTCGTGTGCACGTGAACAAAGGGAGACGTTCACTAGTATCTATACAATCGAAGGCATAATCAAAGTCGTGGCTCGCGGTTTCCTACTGACCGAGTTCACGTATCTACGAGACGCATGGAATTGGTTGGACTTCATCGTCGTTTCGCTGGCGTAAGTACACGTCTGGATGCAGCCTAATTTGCAGAATTTCTTAAATCGTTCCTAGGAAAAAGCTATACGTAAAAGTCTGACGCAGAAATATCTGATGAACAAAATGCGATTGATAAAATTTCCTTGGAAAAACGTAAGAATAACTTTTTGCAAAAAAATAGAACAGCTTTTGGGGTGACTTTAAAACGTTTAAAAATTAATTTTTAGTGGCGCTCAGTTTTATATTTTTTGTCATTTTTAATATAATTTTTTTAATTTAAAAAAACAATTGTACATGACAACAACTATTTGATAAATAAGCAATGCTGTTTTTTATCTCTATATATCTATCACTTTTTCTGTCTGTTTGTTTGTCATTTTTGGCGAATAAACGTATTTATTTTCCTAGTTAAGACAGTGACCGGCTTAAACGTTAACGCGACTGTAAACATTGTGAACAAAGTGCAGTGGGACGGCTTATTCTGCGCGCTAGACGGTAGAAATGTTGACTTCTACCTCGAAACATTAGAAGTATCAATTATTGATTTTCGGACACCTCAAAGGACAACGTCTCAAACATCTGCTCTAACTGCGGGCTGCTGTTGTAAATAAAACATGTAAAATATGTATGTACGGAGTGGGCCAAATCCGGAGCGTTTTCGAGCGCTAATAACGGGTAACGATAAGAAAGCGTGTGATGGGCCTATGTTAAAAGTTTTTTGGCCATTCATGTATGCATGTTATTTAAATTAGTTGCATTAATCAGATCTGACACTAATAAGCTTTCACGGTTAATATGGCTGAAAATTGTTGTCGCGTTTTTAAGGTAGTGCAGGAACACTAACTGTGCATGTTAGGTTGGGTAATTAAACTCGCTGCAAACAATTTGTGGCTTGGCGCTATGCTTGCAAAAAGTACGACTATCGTTTGACACACATACGTCCAAATTACTGGAGATAACAGAACGGGATTTTATGAGACATGGTATAAACGCATTGAAAACAGTGTCCGCGGCTGACTGAGGGCTGTGGTATGTCTTATGGCTGCACCGGATTGACAGTGGACACAAACATAGCTTTTACGGTATCATTAATTTGCTCGTGCGAATTAGGCGTCATGTCCGACATTGCAAAATGCTAGACAAACTAAGCTACCGGTTGCAAAGTCTGTACTAATGTATGCCAACTGTGGCAAACGCCCAGACCTACTGGTTTTAGGCCAAATCGATTTTGTGTATTTCTACTCACTTCTTTGTAGCGTGGTCTGTCGTCTGTATGTTTGTCGTCTATCACAGTCGTGCATACTGCTTAAATCGATCGACGGATTTACATATCCTTTGGCAGGCACACCTCTGAAGTTCAAGAACACATTACGTTAGTTGAGGATACCTAATTCCCTGGGGGAAAGGAAAATTAAGTATCGAACGTTTTAACAAAAAACATGCAGTTGCAAATTGCCGTTGCTTCCAGCGAATAAAAAGGAAACGATTTCGCCCGATACCAAATGACTTTGGTTAGCCTACCACTTGTTACCTTTACCTGCAGCGCTAAAAGTAACAGAGTCTGTGAACATCATCGACCGTTCGCGAACTTGCTACGTAAAGTGATAAACGACAGCAGACGGTCGGACTTCTGCTAAACAAATTAGAGGAAGGGAATATTGCCAGCTGAAGGGCGGGGCAAATGGAGGGAAAAGGGCGGAGGGGGACCTGAAGGAGAGAAAAAGCACGTAGAAGGTTGGTCGGTGGCGTTGTCTCCAATTAGCGCTAAATTTGATTGCGACCGTGCGTGAAGCGAACGTGCTTACTGCATGGATTTCGTAGCCGTTTGCTCAGTTTTTTGACCATCTCCATCTTTCTTCTCCTCTTTCATCCTCTGTGTCCGTTTTGCCCTTTCTCTTTTAGTGGTGTCGCGGCAGGAGGGGCCGGGATCAAAACTGTAAATTTATGGCTGTCGAGAAATTGTCCGAAAATCTGTCGTAACGTAGAGTGTTGGGCTTACGATTAAGAGATTGTGGGTTCGAATTCCGGTCGGGTTGCTTAAAAGGGCGACTGTCCGCGGACAGGTAGGCTAAACGGTTTCAGTCTAGATTAATTCAGTTTTTCGTCCATTTAGGGTAGGTAAATCGAGTACGGGCTTGTCTGGCTGGGGTTAACGTCGGACACGTTCACCCGTGTCTGTTGGCAGACAATACTGCGTGATTCCATATGGCAGGTGACGCACAGTAGCTCTGCGATGTATTTTCCATAAAGAACTATACACATCCTTTAACTTGTACCTTTCATTAATGAGGTTGATAATTCGGTAATTGGTTGGTTTTTGTTGCGGTACAGCTACATAACGATGGCGTTTCCGATGGGAAACTTGGCGGCTCTGCGCACATTTCGAGTTCTACGCGCTCTGAAGACCGTCGCCGTTGTCCCCGGTTAGTGGTCGCAAATTTTTCGTAAACTTTTTTTCTTATCGCGAAAAAGTGACACTCGCGGATATAGGCTAGCTGACAGCTCTTAAATGTGTTTAAAATTTGAGGCGCTGAATCAATGTGTATTCATTCATGTTGTTTCAAGTTTTCGTGAATTGGGCTTGGATAATAAATTGTCATTGCTACTGCGGTTACTGTGACGACGTGTCAGTGGGACGGGGGCAAAAAGGAACAACCCCCGTTAGATTTTTGGGAAAATCTGTTTAGGAAAACTGTCGTTCAAAAACGCAAAATTTATGCTTATTTTCTGGTTGACAATGCACATTCGATGCTTAGCTGTCTAGGCTGTTCTGCTGCTTTTTAAACTGACATAATGGTGACATTTTGGACCGAATTTACGATATAAAATGTAGATTTTTTACTGCTTAAATTTGCATGTAATGACCAAGCAGCATTTGCTTTTTTCCTACTGTTGCAGAGTTACGTATTTTTAGCGAAACAAAATCCTGATTAAAAAACAACTTGTCACTGACGTACGATTTACAACCAAAATCTGTAGTTAACTGTTTTCCTAGTATTTTCGTCATTGTAGCCTATTTATTGTCAGTAATAATTACATTTTTATAGGTTTAAAGACAATCGTCGGTGCCTTAATGGAGGCGGTGCGACGTCTACGCGATGTGATGATTTTGACCGTGTTTGTTCTGTCGATTTTCGCGCTGGTCGGCCTACAGCTTTACCAGGGATCATTGCGTCACAAGTGCGTCATCCGGCCCAACGTTCCACTAAACGCCTCCGAGCTTGTTGCCTTCAATGAAAATTCCAGTACGCAATGATATAGCGCAATTTCTAGCAATATGTCAATTTCGTTTCGTTTAAGCCCAAATTCCGTTACACCGACTTTGCGACAAAGTCTGTGACACAAAATAAGGCACAAATTATGAAGATCCGCGAGTCAAATCATGTCGCTGACTTTCATGATTTGTGTCCGCTACATTCCCCGCGAAAAAGTTTTGTTGAAAGTCAACGTAATGGGATTTGAGCTTTAACAAACGTATTTTTGTTTATCAATATGCCTCACAATTGTTGCTATTAGCTGACTTGCTTTTTTGAACTTTCGAAGTAAGGCCTCGTTCTCGTCGACACTTTTTTGCGTATGGCCAAAACTCAACGTTTTTTGCTTTGCTGAAGATTACTAGAACAACAAATAGTACAACAAGCTCTACAATATCTTGACTTGTTGGGATGCTTTGGACTTGCTGTAAGTTTTCGCAGTTTTCGGTTTGTGGTGGATTTTTTTATGCAGCGTGTTGTACAATAATTCGCAGTAAATCGAAGCAAAATTAAATGGAGCGTGGGACTAAGTGATAGCGTTTTTGTATTGATGACGTGTTCAGGTAACTGGTTCAACAACGGAAAGCTATGCGACGACGATGGGTGAGCAACACGACTTTCCTATAATAATCGTTTGTTTATATTTCTTTAAGTAGACGACAGTTCAGTTTTTTAGCGTTCTGACTAAACTACAGCTCAAAAAAATTTAAAATGCAGCACTTAAACAGCTTGCGTCTTGCTACGCGTTATCGCTAAAAAGTTTAATATTTTGGGACAAAATCGTAGACTTTTAATCATTTATTTCATTTTATTTACTACAAGGCTTACAGCCGCACAACATGTAGACACCATATACACAGAAACAGTTTGTTTAGTTAATATTAGTTACAGTAGTTTTTTGTATGAATAAAATAAAACAAACTAAACTTACCAATCGCTAAATCTTGAAAAGCGTTTTGAGCATGGATTAATTAATAATTTTTTTAATACTCTGCTCGCAAGCTGTGACGACTCATTAATTCGCGCGACTTTTTGTATTATCTGTTTATGTGTTTTGTGGCACTATGTTTTAAGATGAACTACGCTATTAAAAAGCGTGTTCAAAACGGCAGAAGTGAAAAAATAAAACGAAATCAACTGACCTAAAATCCATAGGTTAGTTTGTTGCATTTTAGTTCAATTTATTTTATTACCTCCGCCATGGAGGTAATGTTTTTGCCGGTTTTTGTTTGTCTGTCTGTGTTTGAGCAAGATAACTCAAAAAGTTATGGACGGATCTTTCTGAAATTGCGAGGGTATGTCGGGCATGGCACAAGCTACCAGTGATTCAATTTTGGGAGTGACCAGGAAGGAATCCTGGATTCTGGATTACTTTGAAATTTTCGTTACTATTGCGTTAAAGGGGGCATACGGGAACCGCTGGTAAAGCGAAGATGGTGACGCCACCTGGCGAATAGCTTTGCCTTGGCAGAGGTACCTGCGCTATCCGAGTGCTTTCTATTTTTTTGTCGCACTGAACACACCTTAACACGTGTGATCATAACTGGAATGTGACCTAACGTTGCAGCCAGTGCCCGGCCAACTATTCGTGTATAATCGCGGGTCCCAATCCGAACTACGGTTACACTAACTTCGACAACTTCGGCTGGGCGTTGCTTTGTGCCTTTCGACTCATGACCCAAGACTACTGGGAAAGCCTCTACCAATTTGTAAGTGCTTTATAAATTTTGTTGAAATTTATCTAAATAGGCATGATTTGGCAGATTTTTGCATTATACTTGATTTAAAGTTGCCGGCCCGATGACGTTGATCCGAGATGTATCCGCGTGACGCTGTTCATTTATTCAGACCGGTTCTATGTGAAAACCCGGAACGTCAAAAACGGGAACGTCAAAACTACGCCACTAAACGAACACTGTCAAAGAGCAATATGCTGTCTCCATCTATAGTACACGGTAGAATAACTTGCAACACTTGGTATATAGGTCTACGTCTACTGCAGGCTCTTCTGGAGCATACGTTCATTCAGTAGTGCAGCCGACAAGTCTGATGCACTATTTATCTAGGCCTATCTACAACATAATGCAAAACTTTTGTACCCGAATTCTGAGGCTAGCTTTAACCCTTAGCTTAACTTTATCCATATAACTATTTCTAACCTTAACTCTAACCCTATATCACTATTTACCGGTATTGACGTTCCCGGTTTTGATGGGACACCGTTCACAGCAATTTTGTTTTTAGATGATAACTAAAGACATTTTTCTTTTTAAAGTACTAGGCCTAATGCAAGCAGCGCATTGGAAGCTTTTCTGACGTTGCTGAGCTGTATTAAAATTTTTTTTCTCTTTACTCACTTACGTACTGGCAAAATAGTTTTATTAATTGTGTGTTGAAACATTTTGGCGTGTAAAGGTGATACGCGCTAACGGGCCAGTTCACATGCTGTTCTTCATCATTGTCATATTTATGGGGTCGTTCTATCTCGTCAACCTGATCCTCGCCATAGCCGCTAGTTCCAGCGAGGAATGGCCGGGCTGAGTTGAAACTGATCTGATTGTTTTATCTGGTCAACCTGATTCTGGCAATAGTCGCCATGTCGTATGACGACTGCCAAAAACAAGATCTTGAGGACGAAGAAGCCGAAGAAGAAGACATGCTGGTCTGATTTTACTTCTGCAATTATAAATATGCTGAAAAAGAAAAAAAAACAATAATAGTAATTCAGCCCTATAACGCTGTTATGTTGCACGAGCGTTTTACATTGTAAAATCGCCCATAAATGGCCATTTAAATTATAACTTTGTCACATTTTCAGTTTATTACTATATTTCTTCTCCGACCAGAACTACTACCGGTGGCCTCAAATAATAAAAAGAAAAAAAACAAAATAATTTGTCGCGTGACGTTGCAAACATGTTCTTTGGGAAAGGAAATACACCCTTAGATAAAAATGTAATATTTTGTTGGTTTTGCATTCCTAGTTAGAGCAAAATCAGACTTTGGGTCAGGTGGAAAGTTAAATGGTCGGTCGTTTGATAGCCAGTTGTGTCAGGAATATTTAAAACAAAAATTATTAAAATCTTGTAGTTGCTCTCAAAGTTACAATCGAAAATGTCGGGGATGTTTTTTTCAGGACACAGCGTATATACTATAGACATAGCGCGTATTTGCGTTTCTGTGAAACATAATATGCTGCACTTTTGTCATAAAACTTTAAGTGAATGATGTTGCTATCAGGCGGAAGAAGCTCGACTTCAGGCTCTGGAGACGGAAGTGGCGGCTGCGCGCGCTCGTCGCTACAGCTTTAACTCAGCCTGGCCATCCCTGACTGGCGCGCTCGTCGCGTGTCACGTGTCTCCGTGCTCTATTCCGTCATCAGTGACGCAATGCATCGTGACGTCATCAGTCGTGACGTCACGGGGGCGGCGGGTCAGCGCCAGTATATGCAGGTCACCAGTACCCCAGCAGCACGTAGGACGTCGACAAGCTCTGCGACGGCGAGGACGACCAGTGGCTGCTTTACTCATTGCCCGTCCTGCTGAGGATAGGAGGTTGAGCTAGGCTGAGACGGTGCTAAGCTGAGACAGCGAGGACGACATCCAACACTGTCAGCGATGAACGCGCCAACAAGAAACCTACGCGACCGTGCGACCGAGCCAGCCCGAAGTCTGCTGACTGCGTCTTGTTACTGGATTCCAAATCAAACAGACGTTACCACTCCATCGACAGCCTTACTGCGCCTCATAAGGTTTTACTTACTTATCGTATTTTTTTCACAATGTAGCTTTGGCATAATTTTTTTTCGTCTGCATCCCTAAACAAACAGGCTTATTTTTCCGCCCGTCTGAGGTAGCTAAGCTTTGGCGCCGTGGAGGTCGTATTTTTTACTGCTAATGTTTTTTGTCTATCGATTTGTTGAAAATAGTTCAAATCTTCTACCGATACACTGTCGTCAGCCGATACACCGTTTTCTGTCGGGTGTCGGCGTAATTACTATGCAGGGAGGTGTAGAAGGCTGAGTTGACCTGAGTGGGTCGCTGTTGTTGCGTGTAGGCGACTAGAAGTCGAAGCCTGCCAGGTTCTTCTGTCGTCATCGTGTCCAGAAAATCGCGTCGTCCGTCGACTCGCGTCGACGTGTCTTCGTGGAGGAAGCACGTCCTTACACCACCCTCCGTCTGTTTGCACGACGAAAACCAACTGTCACACGTGGTTACAGTTCAGTCGTCCCCGCCGAGGCCCGTCTTTTTCCTGGACAGTCTCAGCCTGCCCTACGCTGACG
>Ga0056128_1012592_pt1 | contig 10321 bp, 6 predicted proteins | sample WorMetLIZISLAND2_FD_71113 | JGI IMG/M metagenome (GOLD analysis project Ga0056128, IMG submission 71113) | Marine gutless worms symbiont microbial communities from Max Planck institute for Marine Microbiology, Germany - Olavius geniculatus... ... | reverse complement strand
TGGATGACCTTGAACTGCTGTAAGATCGAATTATCTCGAAATTTCGCATGATTTCGCGCATTTGGGAGGCAACGACGTCTGAGCGAATGAAGATAGATCTATATTGTCGGCGACAGAATTGTAGCCCACTAAATGTACTTTTCAGCCATGTTAATTACGCAGGGCGTTCCTCCGGTAGAGGGCGTCAAACAACAGCTAACAGCTGTCGCGCGCTTACCTTAGCGTTAGCTAGGCTTTCTTGTTTACAGAAACATTCACTAAGTGCTGACATACATTTAAGCATATATGGGCCTAGGTTATAGAAATGTTAAAATATACGCGTGAATACATTAAATACAGCCGTTTGTCTATTGAAAATATTGCGACTGTTAAACAAATTAAACAGATTATTCATAGTACACCGTTTTCCATTCGTGTTCTGCAGAAATTCGTAATTCGTATGTCTTTAGATGCTCCAGCGGACATGCCGTTAGAAGTCTATGAAGTGAATTTAATTCTGTAAAATCCATACTTGACTAGGATGAAGTCATTACAGCAGACCTTTTTATACAGAAGGTTCAGAGAAGTCTACATAAGTGCAATTTTTAGACTTTTAGACGGAAAGCCTGCTGAATGATTTATTCGTGCTATTGACCTTAATGGAGCAGATACTTCGTATACGGAATGTCCTTAGAAGTCTTGAGTAAAATATAGTTCTACAAAATGTCCACTGATGGTCGATTCATGCTATTGAAGTCAATAGAGCACATATTCCCAAAGCAGAATGCATTGAAATCTATGGAATGAAATGCATTTCTGAAGAAAATCTATTGAGTGATTGATTCGTCTTGCAGAACTCAGTAGAAAATATCATTTCTATAAAGAAGGTTGTAAGCAATCTCTGCAGCGACATGTATTTCTACAAAGTGTCTATAGAGTGGTTGATTGGTCCTGTTGAGCTCAATAGAGAAAATGTTTTCTACAGAAACTCAGTTGACTTCTGTGAGATTCATTAGACATATTAATTATCTTTGGGCCAGAGATAATTTCTCTGGGTCACAGAAAGTATCTCTGGCCCAGACTTATTATCTCTGGGCCAGAGATAATATCTGTGGCCCAGAGATACTAAGTCTGGGCCAGAGATACTTTCTCTGGCCCAGAGAAATTATCTCTGGCCCAGAGATAATTAATATTTTTGTGCACAGTGGCCCCTACGGGCCACCGTAACTATACCTCCGGCGCGAACGTGTTTTCGACGTCAGCTTTCGCTGAATATTCAGTGGCAAACTCTTAATTAAGGTCGTTTTTAGCGCAATGTTACAAAAAAGTTTCCTTAGCGAATTTTAGAAAAAAGTAAACCAAAAAAGTGAGGTGTCGTATTTCAGCATCTTGACAACTACACTATGAAAACATCTCAACGGCTGCTCTGTTTGTTTAAACGCTGAATGTAGTAGGGACTATTATAGAACCTTACAGAGAATAGATCATAGAACCCATGTGAATATTATTTTAGTTGCTGCTGACCTTGGGGCTGCAGAGTGGTACGTAGGCGGCGCAGAGGAAGAGGTGAAGTCGAGACGAACAGCCGTACTGCAGCAACGGTCTGAACGTTCGGAGCTCGTGCTCTGCTTCAGACTGAGTCTTGACCGGACCGACGAGATTGGAGCCGACGAGACCGGTCGACGAGGTCAAGTTGTAACCGAGTACCGCACGACACATCGGCACTGTGATCCGTTCACACTCTCGCACCTATATTGAACAAAATACTGCTAAGACGTGTTTTATATGATAGGCCTAGCTACAGCACCATACATTAATTGCGGCTTGCGTCACGTATGCTGAGCGAATATAAAAGCACAGCTTCTACATAAAAATGTACGCGGTGACTATTTGACCGGTCATGACCAGGCGCGTTTAACCGGTGACAAAATTTGACCGGTCGTATAGTCTAAAGGATATTTGACCGGCTGTCGGTCAAATATCCTGTGCCAAAAAATGGATAATTGCCATTTGTTATAACGGTACTATTTCAAGGTAAGGGGGTCTCTGTCCACCGCCCCCACATGTATAGGTCCGGCGCTGACCTTTACGTTTCCCGGCGTCCTGAATGCAGTCCGGTGCAATCCGTCGCGTCCGCAGCCTGCCGATTCAATCAACTGTAAGCCTACCAGCAACATTAACCATCGTACTGCTGTGATTGCAGTCTTCAACATGTCGTCGCTCCGTGTTTACAGACAACTTCATGAGTGCACACCGATATACTTCAAGTATTAGGCCTATCGTTTTACTAACGTGTTCAGCAGTGGAGACACTAACAGAAGGCACCAGCCCAGTTAAGGGGGCACCATATGCACCCTTACCCACCCCTGACATATCAATGAACCCCCTTTGGTCCATATCAGTCTGACAACTGCGTTTATACTTTTTGGCCTCTTTTTCTCCCCGCAAGGACCTTAGGCTCCACTTCGCCGTCATCACTGGCGGCCCCGGAGCCGCCACTGCTGTTCATTGATTCGGGGTTAGAAATCGTACAGGGTAGGCCAGAAAAAACGTGCCACTTTACCTTTGTCCATATCATCACCAATTATTGACCAATTTTCGAATTTTTTTCACTGGCGCACTCTGCAGATAATTTGCAATAACGCTATTATTACATATCCCACCACACGGTAAATACGTCTTTACGCTACCTTGTGAAATGTCACTGAAATACACGTATGCGTACATAAAGATAATAACAAACAAACATTTTAGTAAAATTGAAAAAAAAACACTTCAGACCAACATGGCAATGAATGGTCTGTATGACACTAAGCTGTGTGGGTCTAACACAGTCTATGTGATACAGATCATTCTTCGCATTGTTAATCTAAAGTGTTTTATATTTGCCTAAATGTTTGTTATTATCACTAGTTTTTGCTTAGATTTATATTTCACAAGGTAGTGTAGAAACGCGTTTACCGTGTGGTGGAATATATAATAATCACATTATTGCAAATTGTTTGCAGAGTGTGCCAGTAAAAGAGTTTTGGAAATCGATTAATAATTGTCTAATATATGGACAAAAGTAAAGTGGCACTTTTTTATGGCCCACGGTGTAGTACCGCATACCGCTGCATGCATATCAAGCATTACCACTTAACCCCCTCCCCCGAAAAAAAACGAATATTTGCACAATTTGATAAAAAACTGCTTTTACTTTGAAAGTCGGGGACATTATTAATTAGCTGTCTTATAGTATGATTCAAATTGACTTCTCCACTGCCGTGTGCAAGCACGGCTCCGTACGTTCTGTCTGTTGATGAGGCTACAGCAGCAAAATTGCATCGAATATCGATTATGTCTGCCTAACAAGTGCCCCTTCAAGTAGGCCTACTTAAGTGGCGAGCCCAGCTATTAGTTGACTTCGACTGACTGAAATGCCTGCACGGCACAGATCTGTGAGTTGCTCTCTAACTGAAATTGGTTTTGCGAATTATTTCGATTCAAGTTGGATTCAATAAAGGCGAAGGCGTCAATCGTGGATTCATCGTCGTCGTCATAAGATTGCTGCGTAAAGCGAAGTTTCCATTCCACGCAACGTATAGCAACTTGTGCAGTCTGTATAGGCTTACGCAAAACAAAGCAAAGCACGCAAAGCTAGGGCGCAAACAGAAAAAACGTACGCAAAGTAGTCTACCCAACGCAACTGCCGCAATCGAGCTGACGCAACGCCGCTTCGACCCTTGCGACAGCTGCGTTTGTTACGTACTTTCTTGTATGCGCTACGTGTGCACGTTGGATGGAAACCCCGCTTAAGTTACCGACTGCATAAAATACTCTGTTGTATGAAAGCTGAAAATAGAAATAAACGTTACTTCTGTGCCATGAATTGCAGAACAGCTCTATCTGTAACGACAAATTAAAGTCGACGTGTGTAAATGTTAGAATTGCAGTTGGTCAGCATTCAGCAGTCTACTACAGCATAGGCTAGTTACGGTACTGAGAAACCTATAAACTGTAAAACGGTGTGAAATAAAAGAAAATAACAAATTGTTTCAAATTTAACAAATAATCCAAGAAGGTCATCGCAGTTTTCGTCGTGATATTTTTACTCTTTGACTAGTTTAACGAATTAAATAGCGAACTAAATCATAATCGGTTTTTTGCCGGTCACTAGTGTTCACTGTTTCGGATTTTTTTCTAACTCGATGACTGCTACACTTGAACTTTCTCCTCGGCATGATTGACATGTTGCACTTAACAAGCTTCCGCTGATACAACACTTGACTCACGTCCGACTACAGTTAGTGATATTTCCAGCTCGTAAACTGCTCTTTGCTAGTCTTTATTCAGTTTAGTTCTAGAGCGGTCAATCGTATTCGTTCAATTTTAGTTTTAACTTTTAAGGCTCGGTTTTAAAAAGCAAAGCACTTCACCTGACACAGTTTGCAAAGACAATGAGAAACAGTTCATGCCACCTTATTATTATAACCAAGCATGAGCGAAAATTTATACTGCAGGACCTATACTGCATATTTATTATCTGGTACGCTAAGCAGCGCAATCTGGGGTTATGCGGATCATTTTTTTCATGGCGATCTTGGTTGGTTTGAAGTGTTTGGAGTGATGCCGCTCAGCTTTTTACTGCGCTTCAAAGCTAGTCTTTCGTGTTCGCTTCAAATTCATTGGTGTTCTGGTTTTATTTCATACTTTTGTAACTCGACCATTTCGAGTCTCTTTTACAGAACAAGCAACTTCTAAGTTTGGAGCAAGGTTTTCTGAAACTGGAGTTATCAGCCGGTCTGCCGCCGAAGCAAAATATTTATATTTAACATTCTGCCTTACTCTACGTTTTCGTGCACAAAAATGACGTCGAATCAACCCACTGTCCGGCGAAGGCGACTGCCCCTGTGTGTCCGTTGACAAACATTTAAATCGGCCACCACAAACACATCGTCCGCCTTTCACCTAGGCCAAACTCCTGTCCTAAACAGCTGGCTCTAAGGCCTATACTGTTCTTACACATAAAATCTCGCTATCATGCCTATAACGTCGCTAAAATTCAACCACGGACAGGTACGTACGATAATGGTGTCATTAAAGTGGTATGTAGTAAATAAATAAAAAAACTAATTGTTATACTGTGTTTCAAGACCAACAGCACACACCAAATGACACCAATGAAACACACAAAATGTTACAATCTGTGTGAACAAAGACATTTAAACTGATCAATTAGCTTAACTATATCTGTAGAACAACACGAACAGAAGCTTAATGGTAACGGCATACCACATAGCTTCAACAGTCAGTAAAAAACAGCCATTACGAATGGTTGCCTTTCACATATTACAAAGCAGTATGCCACAGCGATTACTAAGTGCATATTTTTATACTGCAGTTTATACACTGTGTTAAAAAAACACCCACTCACGTTTTGTCTTATATCTTCGTGTAAAATGTTCAGACTTCCACAAAATTTTCAGGGAATGTTTGAGAAGAAACAGGTGAAAAACCAGTGAAAAAGTTAGATATTCTTTGCTACCGGTGACGTCATGCTAACGTCATACTCCTGTGCTTGTAAACTATGGGTTTTATCGTTGAAGACAAACTTTTGATAAAATGTTTGCGAGTCAGCAAGGGTTATGGAGCAGAAGGTTCATGCGAAATGTTTTCGGACAATACACAGACAATTGAATATCGACAGAATAAAATGTTTAAATAAAAAATTGACATGTTCGGCAGTATCAAGCTGTTTAACTGATAACGGGCAAGTAGTCAACCATGAAGTGATGCAGTGCGTATATGCCTGCCTACATCAACAAGGTTGAGAATCTCGCACTCAACCAAGAAGATAAACCACGAAAACAGTTCAGAATGGAAAATTGCATGACGGATTACCATACTTTTGGGTTTAGCCAGCACAATGACCAACTGGTGTGTTTAAAGATTTCACTAATGTCTGTTTACCCATAATTTTCAAACACGAAAATATGACATCAGCATGACGTCACCGGTAGCTAAGAATATCTAATTTTTTTTACAATTGGAATGCCTGTTTCCTCCTAAACATTTCCTGAAAATTTAGTGAAAATCTGAACATTTTCCATGAAGATATAAAAGAAAACCGGAGTCGGTGTTTTTTTCTGAACACTGTGTAGTAGCTACAACTAATGCTGACAATTAAGTTGCTAGCCAAGCACTTATGGGACATAGGCCTACTTCAGATTAGTCCCAAACCCTAAGAGTGAACCTGTAATAACCAAAAGCATCACAACAGTCACCGATAACTAACCATTAAACCATACGCCAACGTCTGCAGGAACTGAAAATAATCAACGCAATACATACAGCATACAACGCAGCAGACGAACAGCAATAGTTTTATCACTAACTTCCTCATAAACATTACAGTGATACAGCCAATGGAACAAGCTAGTCAATCCAAGTAACCGAGTATTTAGGAACCACTGAGACTTAGGAAGCAGAGCACCAACTGAAAACGTTTTTATTTTGTGATGCTTTTAACATTGTATATGATGAGCCATGACTGTTTTAATTGATTTCGCTGTCTTTTTTTACAAACTGTCAACTTTGTAATGCAACCCTGGTCTTTATTATTGTAATGGGGGCACTAGCAAATTTGTAATATGATGACATGATATTAGTTATAGTACCACAGAACACAAGTAATCAGCATCAATCCTGCTTCAGGATCACACGGCCTCAAGCAAAACGTTTACTTCTGGTCCTCGCTCAGACCTTTTAAGTGAATTACAGCTTTTTTCGCGCAGCCATGAGGGCGAATCGTCCAAGACGAGGGGACGACGAATCAGCCAGAGAGCCAACAAGTCAGGAAAGGAATGAGCCAAAAAGTGAACAAGCTAGGAGATAAAAAAAGCCATAAGGCAAAACAGCCAAGCGGCGAAATGAAAAGAGGCGAAACAGCCAGACACACTTTTAAATCTGGTCGCAAAAATGTACTTTTGGTCGTCAGCAGCTGATTGCAAGCTCTGTGGTCCCATCTACTGCGGGACCATGAACGTGGTGCGGAGATAGCAAACTGTTTGTATAGCATGAGGAAATGAAAGCAACCACCATAACACAATAATTTTCTTATAAAAATAAATTATTACACACCATGTCTCAAGAAAGGATCTTCTACACTATTGACTAAAACTTCAAAAATATTATCAGATTTCGACAATTTTTGGTAAAAAATATTCCTGACATAATTCACCATAAAATGGTATGAATCACATTTCTTTCGTCCTGTTTTCTCAAGTAGACAAATGTGAAAACTGGTTGAAATGAAAACCTGAATGGTCATTTGATGACCAGTTATGTCGAGAACATAATTACAAAATAAATATGATAATCCTTTATCAAGTGACTTATCGATAACATCAGAGTTATTTTTTGAAACACAGTGCAGAAGAGTTTAACATAGTTCGACTAATAAGCATTATCACTAAGACCTCGAAAAGAGTAAAGATGCCACACAAGCCACACACTTAAGATAGGTTAAGTAGTTAATTGCCAATGCACATTAAACAATGGCAATGCTGTCCACTAACAAAAGTGAGTGAGTGAGTAGGGTTTAACGTCCCACCCGACACAGAATAGGTCATTTCGGGGACGGCCTTTCCAGGCGGAATGCATACAAACACATAATAACGGAACAGTAAGTTTAACCTTTACAGAAACACAAAACACAAAATGCAGAAACAACAAGCTAAACCTAAAATCGTAAGAACTCCATTATACACGTGCATATGTAATTAACATAATGGTAATTCTAATAATCTTCCCTGTTATCCTCCAGACAGACATCAATGTGATAATGCTGTCTATTGGAGAACAGGGGGTCCACTAACAAAAGCAAAAGCATACAAATGAGCCCCCTCCCAAATGCACAAATGGATAACAGTTTTACTAATAAGAATTAAAACATACATAACTACTGGACCAAACACATTTCTTCAACAAAAGCCCTCAATTAGCCAGCACTAGAAGAACTATAGCTACTACTGCAAAATGTACAGCATTAAATTGCACATAAATGCCAACACAACAGAGCAAAATACTGTATGCACTAATGAGTTTCCATCGAACAAAAAACAGTTTCTAACATACTCATCTAAAAACAATTAAAATACAGACATATACATAATAATAATCTACAACAATGTCTTGGCTAAGTACACCATCACGCAAATGAAAACAAACCGAAATATATTATTCCTAATGCAAACAAAAACTTCAGAAGAACTGTGCATGTCACAGTTACTTAATATACAAAGTATGGCACATTCAACAACTTGCTATGCACACAAATCCAACATTTCAAATACATTTCCATAGTATTACGATACAATTACGATAGCTAAGACAGTGGTAACTCACAATGACATTTAAACGTTTTTAATAGAAAACAAATTCTTTTTTTTTGAATAATTCACATCTTCACATTTATGGGAAACATCAAATAAATGTGAGACAAAAGTTAGCATTAAAAATATATCTTCCCTTCGCTCAGTACTGTACATACATTTGCTACCTATCAGCAAATTACAGTTTTGAAATCAGCATCAAAATAACAAAAAATATATAATAATCACTAACAAATAGAGAGATGATTAACAAGGAAAACCAAACCAGACTGACAAAAGTGGCGGGAAACAATAAAATCTTTGTCAGCTTTGATACCACTACAATATTGATTATACAGAATTAAAGCCGTAAAAATGCAATTTTTGCTACCAATATCACAAACACTAAACGCAATAACAGAATTACGAATAAATGCCCTGTAACAGAAATCAGACATAACATGTTGTGAAAATAATGTTTAACTATTACTACTAATACTAGTGCTATTGTCGCGGGTGATTAATGATCAATAAGCTGATAACATAACCCATACAGGCCAAAAAAGACCTTAGCCTTGTATAAATAAAACTATGTGAAGCTATGAGCAAAAATGTAAATAAATGTCCAACACTTCCTCAAACTTCATGCTGTGACAAAACAATAATGTCGCAGTTTCTAACAACAGCTGATAAAATAAAGCCACAAAAAACGATTGTATTCCGCAGCATGGCAGTGAAAAATTAACATCATGTCGGCATAGGCAAGGGACTTAGTTTCAGCATCCAGTGTGGCAGCATTAAATACTGTAAACAACGATGATCAGGCCTCCCAGCCTAAACTTTTTCCTAGTAAAACCAAAAGTCTGTAAAATTTACAACATCAGTTAATCCAGTTTGGACAAGAAAATGTAAAAAAATGTAGTGTTGAAATTCTAACCGCAGATGACGACAACATAAAGGCTCACAATGCCACTTTCTGGCACACACAACACTGCCCTCGTGTACCCTGAAAGTGAACAAGATTGATATTGTTCAAGTCCTGGTGCTCATGGTCCTAAATTATTGCGTTTTTATGATTTTGTAGGGCTCTCTTGATGAATATGCATGGCTCGGTGCAATTATACTAAAATGCATGGTAGGCCTGTAGCACTAAATATCACACGAAACTGTCCAACAAGCTGACAACTGGTACAGCATCAAAACACAACACATCACACGCAAACTTTACAATGAAACATGTAAGACAGACTCACAGCTCAGTGATATAAAAAAACCAAACAAACAGACTGAACTGCTGCCAGTTTTCTGGTAGAAAAGCAGACTTTTTATCACCGCAGAAACTCAGACTCATCTTCCGCCGCTGCGGAATTTGTTCCCATCGACTCCTCCTCATCGAGACTTGCAAGATTGCCCCACAGAAGAATCTGTAGCCCTGCGTTTAACAAACATACATGCTGGTGCATAAACACGTGGAAGTATGTGCTTTATACACCGTGTCTTGAAAAAGAGACACCAACACTGATCATCAAATGCAACTTGAAGACAAATTTACAGGTTTTAATGATTTTTGCCAAGAATATTCCTCACGCAACAGGCTATCAAACGACTATTTAAGTTCCCACCTAACATCTGTTTCTTCACAACCTGAGAAACATGGAATAAGTGCAATTAAATACTTATGCACATTGTTATTGAATGCAGACTCCTTTCTATATGTCCATTCATTTCCATACTTTTTCTTCAGCAACACAGGAGTTTTGGTATTACTACTAACAAACATTACCTATATTGCGAACACAGCAGTATCAGTTATTAGTCAGTAAAGGTAAAGGTCGTCAATTTGTATAGCGCATAGTCGCGAGCATGCGCACGCCTCTAATGCGCTTTCGTCACTAACCAGAGCCGCCTGCCGCATGGCCACCGTGTGCAGCCTGCAGACACAGGCTGGCGCAGCGGCTGGCTAGGCAACCCCAGTCAGCTGTACCAAG
>Ga0056128_1012591_pt1 | contig 10321 bp, 8 predicted proteins | sample WorMetLIZISLAND2_FD_71113 | JGI IMG/M metagenome (GOLD analysis project Ga0056128, IMG submission 71113) | Marine gutless worms symbiont microbial communities from Max Planck institute for Marine Microbiology, Germany - Olavius geniculatus... ... | reverse complement strand
TACTACTACTACTACTACTACTACTACTCGGTCTGCTTAAACACCGCAGATCACCACAGATCAGCTGAAATGGCAGATATTGCTTTAGTTTTTGAATTTCAGATCGGTCGGTATATAACATCGCAGGGTTAATAGGGTTAAGGTTAGGGGTAGGATTAGGAATAGAATTAGGCTTAGGATTTAGATAATCTGTGGTGTTATTATACATCGATCGAAAGCTTACAAACTTGAACAATATCTGCCATCTCAGCTGATATGTGGTGATCTGTGGTGATCTGCGGTGTTTAGGCAGACCCCTAGGCCTACTACTATACTGATATTGACTATAACAAAAATGCAAGTATTAAGTGAAGTCGCATGTATCACCATCAAATAGACGCCTATTTCACATACACAGAAGATGCACAGATAACGAGGATTTGTCATCAATACATCTCTGACCTGTTCAGTAGTCATGACGTAGAGATGGCTGTGGTTAGCAGTGAAAACAAGGTCTCTGTTGACCGCGGATCCTTCCACAATGCTGATATCATCGTACTGATAAGAAGTGTCATCACTTCCTAACGATACCTGCAGCAGCAGCAACAAAAACAACAGCTAGAAACTGCACGCGAGCTACCCGAAAAGAAACAGAGTCTAATAAAACGAACTAAGGTAGTGGTCACAAGTAAAAATGTCGCAGAAATATTTTAAATATTCATCCGCCTCGAATTCGTTTGCAACATACGACAAAACGTCTTTTGTCAGATCGGTCAGATTTTGTCAGATTTTACTTTTGACTGATAGATAGATAAACTGATGGACTGACTAATTAATTAATCAATGTTCATCTAAAAAGAATGCGAGCAATTCTGCTAACTATTTTGCGATATTTGCGCAAGATAATCATTTCGCAAGTAATCACGGCTTGAAAAATTGTCTTGTCTCAATTCTTTAGACTACACCTGCATACATCTGAACAATATTTCAGTATTGTATTAGGTTTTATTTATTAATTGCTTTTATTAACATCTCATCAGAAAATACTGTGATTGCTTAGTTTTAGCACACGTTTAATCATTCAAACAGCAAATGAATTGGACGATCTTACTTTGCGGATGTGTCCGTTGTCAGTGCCGAGGAAGGCGACAGTCTGGTCGTCGACATTGGTCAGCGCCACGGCAGTCAACTGTGTGCCAGGAAACATCATCAGAGCGTCGGAGTCCAGCGGCACATTTCCAACCAGAGGACCGTTCTGTTCCATCTCACCACAGTAGCTCGAGTTGATCTCAATGCCCTTAACACAATCGATAGATGGGCACTTCAATCTCACGCCGTCCTACGTATACACGGTGTTTCATAAGACCCCTTTTTGTTTTTTTCCATAATTTACTCAAATTATGAGCAATTTACATGACATTTTTACTAGTTGCAGCTGGGGAAATACTAATTCAAAATATTTAAACAAAGTATGGCAGTTAATTAAATATTCTTTGCTAGTCGTGATGTAACGCTGACGTCATAATGTGTCACAGGTACAAACTTGCTAGTTTCAACTGGTGCTGTCAGTTGCTACCCTGCTTCGATGGTGAACTTAATCTGGTTCGCTAATGAAAAATGCTTATTGTGTCAGCACTGAGCAACATGGAAACATGAAATCGGGCGTCTTGTGGTCCAAAAACTCAACATCTTGCAAGCTCGGTGTGATAGTGCACTATCTTGCTCGAACATGTGAAAAACCAACTATCTCCATAGACACGTAAATTCGATCGCTTTGCACGTTTTTATGGCTGCAACTGTAAAACTTCAAATATTTGACACCAACGAACCAGATTTTTCACCATTGAAGCAGGGTAGCAACTGGCAGCACCAATCGGCGACCGATTGCCATCCTAGCCTTAATGGACAGCTTATTGTTTGCAAAATGATTTAGAAAAAAATATTCTTAACTGAAATGTTACATCAAATGGCGTGAAGATTGAAAACCGTTATTCACAAAACTACACGGCTACAGAGTATTGAATTGACTGCGATAACTCTACACGTATTTATAATCGTCGTACGGCGCGCTCCTGCGTCGACTTTGGCGCCGACAGTAACAGAAACCAGACCAAACCTCATGCAGTAAAAATCGATTCATAGGCCCCTACAGCGTTTCATGCGCCACCATCTACGCACGTGTTTGCGCATCTGCAATATTGGTGTATAATAATGTTTTATCAACGAAAATGTGCCGCAATCGTCGACGTAAACGCAACAATATACGATGACGTGTTGCGTTGACAATGCGCAACGACGCGCTCAAAGTCGTCATGACGAAAAATATATTCCACTGCTATTGCGAGGCAGACAGACAGACACAATTTGCTGCAGACATAAACAAGAAGACAGAGAAGTGATAATCTGTAATGTCAGCACGACAATGCCGGTGTCGCTAGCTGTTAGTGTGTATCGACAAGATTACAGACGCGGTCTACACACGCGGTTATTGTCACTGGCTAATAACAGGCTTGCCGACTTGCCGGTCGGTCCTTCGGTCGGCTGGTTTGTCGTCGTACCGCTAACTAAACTGCTGTAACGTAACGTACCAGGCACTACATTAAATCACATCTTGTCCCACGATACGTGTGTATTTTGTATAATGTTTGCCGCCAATGCCGACGAGTTCGCAATGACGTACCGGCGCCATATCGAGCATGCTAAAGAGACCGACTATAGATCAGCTGCGCCCACTGCCGACATGTATGTGGCCGTCCGTCCAGTTCCCCGCGGTTTTAGGCGTCGACTGTAAATAAACCTAACAATGGTTAAGCTTACTTTGCAGTCGGCGCTGCAGCCGCCAGACGCGCCTGAACCGACCGGGCAGCGCGTGGTCTGCCACCTGAGAGTAAACACGTACGTTGGATTTGCGTCATTTTTTCGGGCTGTGTGGTCCGATGATATTTACTTTTGACCTCTTGAAATGGAAATTGGCACACGGCATTATACGGGTTACTGCCGCCTTGACATTCTAACACCGACGTTAATTTTTCTATGCTTTTTTGTTACAATTTAAATAGTCGAAAGCCCGTAAAAGACAGAATAACTAACAGGCAAGAAAAGGGGTGCGGACGATTGCACAATAAAAAATGGCAAAAGCTATAATGGACTCAAAAACTGCAGACAATAAATGAACAGAATCATTACTGTAGCTTATACTGACCAGGGAGACGCAGATGCGGTTGCTGAACTGAAGTCCTACGTATTTCTGCTGGGCGGCGAAGCAGCGACGAATGTTTCGCGTGAACGCGTCCCGCACTTCGGACATTCGGTAGACGCACAGAGCCGACGAGATGAGGTCTTCGTTGTCTGCTGTGTCGTCGTCCGTTAGACGTGACTGGAAGACTGCCGCTAGCAGCGCGGCGGCGCCCAGTGACGTCGAGCCACCGTCTAACAGTGACGCTGCGACCACGACGTTGCATTCTACCCCAGACGACCGACACCGCAGTGGCATCTCCACGTACGAGTAGAAGTTCCGGTCGCTCTGACAGATCTGAACAGAAAACGAAATATCATAGCTTGTTTATCAATCGCGTTTGATCTTCTGTATATGCTTACATAATCGTAGTTGTCTTCAGTGTATTTTAAAGCTAACTATAGTTCACGACGCAACTTGTTTACAAGTTCATCACTGATGCAGCTAGTAAAAGTATTGTAAAAATAGGTTGATACTTGCAGGGACGTCCAGAGCCACAGCGGGGCCCAGGGACAACATTTTCGCGTGTCCATCTATGGATAAAACTTCTGAATTTCTGCTCTTCAAGATGGCGCACTTTGGTGTACTTAATATTTTTGAGCGACGGCGGCGCCCCAATCGAATCGGTGCGGGGCCCGGAGAAAACTTTTCCCTTTCCCCTCTCCACGGGCTTGGATATTTGACACAATTATGTATGTACACAAAACAAAGTGAGCCAAAAAAGTAAGGCTCCAACTTTTTTCCCATAACTTTGCCAAATAATGACGTCATTATTTGGCGAAGATACAGGCTTACTTTTTGTTCATCACGTGTATGTAGGCCTATGGCAGTTATGAGCAAGCAGTATTCAATGCTCGCCTGTATGATGCGTGAAGTGAGTTGGCCGGACACGGTCGGCAGAAGACCGGCGTTAGTGAGCTCGAACTTGTCTCGCTGGTTCGTAAGGAAGTAACTAAATCCAGACGTCGAGAAGCCGGTGACGTAATCCACTCGATAGCGCTCAATGGCCTCGCTACGCAGCCGGACCATTGTGCCGCCAGTCAGGCCGTCCACGTGCGCCAGTCTACAAGTAGTGCACAGTCTACGATAATCGTAAATTCATAATCAGAACAAAAACCACAGTAATCTGGCAGAAAACGGAATCGCTGTGGTAAGTCCATCCACATATTTCGTTTGTATTCGCTAGGTGGCAGCGAAGGACTGACAGTTTGGCCACAGTTTGTAAGTTGTAACTGCATTCTTAGCTGGAGGTTCGAGACCCAAATATCCCCTTTTCCGAGGGGTCAACTCAGGGCCTCCATCTAACACAATGTCATTAAACCGGGAAAATGGCTTATAAATTCGTTCGACGGTTTAAGCAAAGTGCTCGAATGTGACAGACGACAGTCAGACAGACAGACCACGGGTTATGCAGAAATGTGTAGCAATAGTCGGAATCGCTTGCGTTACAGCATAAAAACGGAGCGCGTCTGTGTGAGAAAAACAAGCGCAAAATCAACTGTTTATTAGAAATATGTTACGTTGTGTGACGAATCTTATATACTCCTTGCACATCATCCGCAGTACTGATGCCATAGTACTCTTCTTCGCCTATGCGAGGAACAAGGCGCTCGAAAGGAGTAACAAAAAGCCCAGCTGTCGTTAGAAAAGGCAGACCATACTGCTTGACCCTCGTTACGTTTAATCTGTTATTTAGGCCTAACGGTACTTATTTAATATCGAGATCGTATCCTCATTAGATCGTATTTCTACATCAAACTACTTCCGGTTACAGTACAAACTGCTTCGACAAACATGTAATCTATGCAGGCGGTATCTTTTTTGCTAAAAATTGCGGCCAAACCGTTGCACGTAGCGACATGATTAAGTTTTCCAGTAAAATGTACCTTTTAGCCACAATACATGCGCTACAGACGGACACAGACGACAGATAGACAGACGGACGCAACATTGTGCCATCGGCGCAACCGTTAGTAGGGTCGGCCAAAAAGTGCAAAGGGACCTGAAGGCGTTGTCGTTGTCGCCCAGTGCTCTCACGCTGACGGCTGGTACAGCTTGCCTGACGGCCGTCGCTGCAGTGCCCGTGTAGGTAGCGGCTACATACAGAGCGTCCACGTGTCCAGGGCCCGGTGCAACGAATGCCATGGTCGACAGTCTGGGGTCATTCGCTGCCACGAAGTAGTCGGTGTTACCGCGGGAGTCGGGCTCCAGGGCGTGACTGATGTTGTCGACTGGACGTAGTTGACACGTGCCTTGAAAGACGCTGCCGCACGTCACCAGACGACGTCTTGCCACGTCCACCGTCAATACCTTTAACGTCGCCCACCCAGCACACTGACACGTCATATTAACTTACATAATTTCGAGAAATGGGAAAATATACTCAAGTCTACCACCGTAAAGCATCCAAAATGCAAAACGGACTAAGTTTTAGCTCGGCACTTGGTTACAATTTCTCCCATTGGTTGTTTTGTATTGGCACTCCAAGTGTTTCGTTACCATGCCAGCCCATTTGTGTCACGGAGTATAACAAAATGTAAGGACACACACGCAACGATTAAAACTGCTATTTTAAAGATTCACTTCGACATTCAGTTGTCTTTTTCATGCACGGCAAAAGAAATTTACCAGGTGAAAAAATCATTAAACTAAACTCTTAAAAACAACGCGTATGAGCCTACTACGAGTAGGCTCTACACTTCTTTTACCTTGTTGATATTGTCGGTGGGCCGTGCGTCGTAGACGGTCGTACCGCCAGCGCCGCAGCGTGCTGATCCAAATGACTCGGTGCAGAGCCGGTTGTCAAGCCGCGGTCCAGTCGTCACGGTCCTGACGGGCGTCAACTCGGCGTCCAACTGATACAGGCGATTGCGAGCACCGACGAACACTGTCCCAGACACACGGTCTACCGCCAAGTGATAAAACTCTGTCGATTCGTGGCGTGGACGATAGCTGACGTAGTCCGATGCCGCTGCGTCGACGGAAAACTTGAACAGAGTGACGCAGAGCAACACCAAAGTCATGATGCGGTTGACTGATGACATCATTTCACGCGCATTTGCCTTATTATTACAGCACACAAAAGTTATCAGCACATATTAAGAGCAGAATAACAAGCATTATCTAACAAAACGTACTAACGAAAAAAATCTTCAGAAATTAACTCAATCCAAAATGTTAAAATAATCAAAATATTGAGAGTAACTGTAAATGTAATACGTTGCAATATACGTAAATAATTTTTTAAAATATTACCAAGTAAGTTTATAAAAATTAAAGAACGCGCAAATGGAACAAAACATTCGCAACGCGTCGCGATCTCTCGCCAGAAAAAGAAAAGAATTAGCATGCGCGAGTGAACAGTTAGTCTGATACCTGAATTAGCAATCAGCTTTGTCCAGCAGCGGTTGCAGAGAGTCAGTTCGTCAGTTGTTGTCAGTGATCGTTAAGCGGCTGTCGGTGAAACGCAGATCTGCAATCCATGTCTATTCTACGCGCATCTGCAAAGCAATTACATGCACATGGTTGCGTTAAAAAACGTCGCGTGACGTGAGCATTCGGGAACGAGTTCTAGATCACGGCAGCACTGGTTATTGACTATCGATCAGACGACTCACCGCACTGCATGTGGGAATTAGTCAATCACTGCACTACGCTGAGCTCCACGACGTTGTCTTTGCTCGTGAGATTGTTATAGCCTATCAACGACCAGTAGTAAGCAATAAAGCCGCACCGCTGTAGTGAAGAGACCGCGCGATGCGTTTCTTGTGTTTAGAGTAACGTTGCTGCTACGTGACGTTTTGCTGGTGACAAAAGAATCACGCCTGTCGGTATGTATTCCACTCGAGATCTGGGAATGTTCAAAAAGAACTAAGTGCATCGCCAACCTAAGTTCTAGTTAAACACCTCACAATCCCAAAGTTAGTTAAGGCATTTGTAGGCGAAAACACTAAGCTTAAGTTTATTTGTTGTGTCATTGCTTTCTAAGTATCCCAATCTATACATCAAAGTGACCGACAGATAAACAGACAGATGAACGAACAGTCAACTTTTGTGGAAAATCCTTAGCAGAAAATTGTGCATAATGCGAAAAAACGACACGATGATGTTATGTAAAACATCAACCACCAAAGACATGTTATCCCAACAATAACATAACTGCAAAGTCACCCAATAGTAGCAGATAAACACGAACAAATCGTCCGATAAGCTTACTGCACGCGGTCGAGCCGTGACAGACCGTGTTCTTGCACTATGCCGTCGCGAAACCAATTATTACTCTCCCCCAGCGCTGTGCCGTCGAGATGCTGGCTTCGTGGTCATTATGTCCAGTGTATGGTCAGTCTGTCCACTCAGCTAACAGCACTGCCGCCGCCGCCGCCGCAGCAGCAGCAGGCGTGAGTGTGATGGATGGATAGCGCATGAGTACGAAATGATCACGCAAACAGATCCGGCTGAAGGGAAGAGATGATGGGAGTAGGAAAAGAGACAAAATGGAGAATGGAAAGAGAAAGGAAGCAAGGCAGCGGCAGACGAACGGACTCTACAAATTGGCAATGAATAAACGACTTCGATACATCATTTCGCCGACGCCTTTCCACTCGCGCGTCAGTGGAGGCGGCGCCCGCGAGCGACCAGCGCTACACGCGTGCCCGGGTTACAAACGGACGGACGTCTCGAATGCATTAGGCGGACGGGCGTCTTGTCCACAGCAGCATCCGTCACAATCTAAGCAGACGACGTTACGCTTGTACGCACGACGTCAGATATGCCTACGTTTTAGTCACTCACCGCATAACGACGTACACTAGCGACAGTAAACTTATACAAAATATCTGCAAATTATGTGTACACTTTTGCACATAATGCGCGAATTATGCGATCCATTTTTTATATTTCCAGTAGTGAAAAACAGCGAGTAAAAATTAGATCCAACAGTAAAAAAACGTAATTTCGCACCTGCGCAGAAGAACTATTAGCAACGCTAACTAAGTCAGGTTTCAAGACGGTAATTAAAGTGAGACATCGATGTTTCAGTGCGACTCTCCTGCTGAAAACGATGAGGCTCCAACTCTGCCCACAGCAGTTCTGTTTGTTGCGGTCGTTGTAGAACAAATCGAAGCAGCCTAACGCCCAGGTCTGCCTTGCTGCGACACAGTGCGCTCCGCCGCGGGACAAATTTCCGCCGAACCCTCCCGCCACCTGCTTTACAGCTTGTCCTCCACCGAGCGACTGGGTGCTTTACGCTGACAGAGTGCTTTGACGCATGGCGGGCGCGACGACCATCTGCTTGCTTCCTTTGTCCGCTGAAAAACTCGTCGCTTTTGATGAGCACTTTGTATGGTTCTTCTGAGAGATGTCTTCGTTTGCACCCGCACCAGACATTATGCGCTACTTCGGTCAAAACGATGAGGTTGTTTGTTTAGTAAAAACGGGGGCACTCGTATAAATTTTATAACATCGATGTTCAAAGACTTACTATAAAATAAGTCAGTAGGTAATATCGCACAATTCAGATTTCTCAATACGGCGTCCAAAGCCAGAGAATATATGCTACACCAAGCCAACTTTTAGTTTTCGCAACACGCCATATAGAGGCTCTCACGGGCAAGAAAACGTGGTGCTGCTGTTCAACATTATCTGGCCCCTTTTATGTGACGAACCCTGCTTGGCCAAACATGTTTAACAATTATGGCCAAAAACAAAAATATTTTTTGCAATTTTTTTCTGCAATAAATTCCTACATAAACCTAAAGCTAACTTGCCGAATCTTACGTCAATTTTTTGTATATTGCCACTCTGATGTCGATCGTTTAAGATTAACAAAATGTCGGTAGAAAAAAACTCATTAGCTAAATTCAGCGACTGCTTTTTTTGTTTTTTTTCAACATCCAAAAATGCACTAGTTATCAGTAAAGTACTGAAAATTTGCTCTTAAATAAACCGACAATGATGACGCTGATGAAATAGTATTATTTCCTTAAATACACTCTTGTCCTGTCTCCTTATAAATTGTATACAAAGTGCAACAGTTTAATTGCGTTGCCGCTAGCGTGCAATATGGCACCACGCGGTACAGTAAGATCACGCACGGTAGCGTGTCAAAATAGAATAAACACGACAATTGACGACCCGCGACGACAGTCGTGGTGGACGGTCGTTCAACGAAGCGACTCTCCCCTGCAACCGCGTGCGTGTGCATTTACGTTCGTACCTGTGAGTAGCCTATTAAAGCGTGGTCTCCATCAAGCTCAACGTACGCAACAAACGCAAGTAAAGTACGCAAGAAATGCAGCTGACGCAATAGCCAAAACGCAAAGATAAAAGCGATCGTTGCGTCCGTTCCGTCAGCTGCGTTCGTTCCGTTTGCGTACGTTGCGTGCGTTGCGTGGGATGGAAACCACGCTTAAGCTAACAGTAGTCGCGAGTTACAGACTGTCATGCTTGTCACAGCCTGCAGTAAAGCTGTCGTGGCACAATAAACACGACACCTGTTACTGACGACTGTATGCGTGGTTTTATTTCAACAGTCAATCTGCAGCGCAAACGCACTATAGAGCCTAGCTGCTCTTTTGCGAATTTCTCAGCAATAAATTCTTACCATATATGATGCCAACTTGCCGAATCTTAAGACCCGCACAGAGTGACCTAACTGAACTGAAATGAACTGACACGGTTTAGTTTTTGACGAACAGATCAATTGGCATGCCGTACTGTATTACAGTAAGCACCGTCTAACGGCGTCGGTGGCCTACTGTTTCTGACTACCAATGACCAATGACTAACGCCTTGCAGTGGGTATGTAGGATTTGGCAAAGGGGGACCATGGCAAGCGCGCAGAGCGCGAGCCTATAACGGGGGTCTGGGGGCGGAGCCCCCAGCGGGGTCCAGAGGCAGAGCCCCTGGTCGGGGGATCAGGGGGGCGAAGCCCCCCTGAAGCTGAAACACTTTTTGCTTTTGAACGTTCAATGGAAGCCGCAAATTCGCCCACTTTTTTTCTGAAATTTACTGGAAAACGGCAAAAAACGCACCTTTTCATATAAAGTCGCCTGTAAAAAATTTTTATGGTCGGGCCAAAGGGGGGCATCGCACCATGCCCCCTAAATA
>Ga0056128_1012590_pt1 | contig 10322 bp, 5 predicted proteins | sample WorMetLIZISLAND2_FD_71113 | JGI IMG/M metagenome (GOLD analysis project Ga0056128, IMG submission 71113) | Marine gutless worms symbiont microbial communities from Max Planck institute for Marine Microbiology, Germany - Olavius geniculatus... ... | reverse complement strand
CAGGATCTGTCAGACATGTTGAAAACGGTATGGACCCAGAAGTCTTTTGGCAGGCCCGGTTGGTGCATGAACTAGTAATGGTCAGAGACGGGCTGTATAGGCTGACTGATGATAATTTTGCGTCATTAGATATTTGCCAGGCAATTGTGTCATTATGTACGGATTAGTGCTCGTATAGCACACTTTGTATTTTGTGTTTGGTATTACTGCGTATTTTTTTTCGTTTCATTTTTTTTCATTTTATTAGCTTTTTTCTTTTGTGTTTTTATGTACTACTTGTACGATTTTGATATTAAAGAAATAAATAAATTTATGCGATGTTGGTCTGAAGTGTTTTTTTTTCCATTCATCTAAATTTTTGTTATTATCGTTAGTTTTTGCTTACATTTATGTTTTACAAGGTAGTGTAGAGACGCATTTACCGTGTGGTAAAATGTATAATAACCACATTATTTCAAATTGTCTGCAGAGTGTGCCAGTAAAAGAATTTTGAAAATCGGTCAATAATTGGCGAAGATATAGACCAATGTAAAGTGGCACGTTTTTTTATGGCCCATGGTATCGTTGTTATATCGTTGTTAGCTGCATGACGTCGTCTTCAACATGCGAGAGCCTAGATGAGTCATTGCGTAGGAACTGCGTAGTAAAGATTTTAATAGGCCAAGAGTTCGGCAGCTTCGAGAAATTAACAGGAAATATAACCTTATTCGTTTATTATATGGACCATGAACAACCCTATTAATTAACGGTGTGTGTAGGGTCTACGTCGTCTGTTTAATGAAAAATAATTTTTTAATTTGTTGCAGAATATCAGCGACGTTGTCGTGCCCGATGAAGCTGCACAAATATCCGCTCGACACGCAGAAGTGTCCCATGCTCTTCGAAAGCTGTAAGACAGTTATTACAACTTTTGATGAAACCGCTTTTTCGTTTAATAAAGTTATTAATAATTTCAGTGGCTTTGTTTTTTTCTAGTCGATATGTGCCAGATAAAAAGTTTCATTTCTTAGTGCGTTTGACCTACTTGTGTTGATTTTTGTGTCAATTTGAAAGTGAGTACCAAAGTTACGTTTAAACGGGTTGCGTTTAGCGCACAAATTACAAGGCGATTGTTACATCAGTGTGCTGTAATACTAAAACAGAATTCCATTATCAGTCAAAATGCTAAAAAAAAGAAAAACCTGGTTTAACAACTAAACAAACTTTGTAGCTAATATGCGCATGCGCACTTTACGTGACGATTTTTTTTATAACTTTATATTATTATTGACTATGCGAAAAGGCGCATCAACGTGAAAATGTGAGGGGCAGCTAGGGAAGGTGTAGTCACGTATTTCGTAGACGAATGAGGCGCAAACAGTATATCCGTGGGGAGCGGTAAGCGACGTGCATTGGAAAGGTGCAACAGGCAATAACAGCGTCGTGGGGTACAAAAAGTCACCACAGGAAGTTGCAATTTTCCGAAAAAAAAGTTAAAAATTTTTGACAGCCATAAAAATTGGGGGTGACCAAAACGTTGAATTTCGGAGATACTTAGATTTTTTGGGAATATCTTTGACGTCAAGACGTCAACAAACCACAGATATTTTGTGTTGTAATCTTGTGTACTTCAGTCAGTTAACAAAAAAGTTATTAACCAGAGTTTTTTTTATACCGTTTATACGCCGGTGCAATGTTTCGCAGCAAACAAGCTCCAAGTTCTCCGACAGGCTAAAAGTTAGGAAGGAGGCAGTTGCTGAATTGCCCCACAGTTATTGTCACGACTCAGCAGTAGAATTTGTATGGCGCGTGAAAACGAGAGTGATTATGCGCCCTAGCTGCAGTCTGCTGACTCGTCATGTGTTTATGAAACATGCGACGTCATCGTCAGCATCGCTGATGTGACGTCATGCGGTCATTGCGACTACAGACTTTTTCAGCAACCGCTGCAGCACCTCAGTCACACTGGCTGCAGGACTCGGAGTCGGATCGAATCGCGTTCGGAATTCTCCTTGCACATTTTTGCAATTAATTTTGCTTCGGCCGTGGGCGACACGAATCGAGTCATTTACCGTGAAAATGTACGAAGAATTATCTCTGCTCTTCGCAGATCAGCGATTCTCATCATTCTGTGAATAGGCTTACAGACTGATAAGTGATAATGTATACTATTATAGCTGCATGCATAGAATTTTGTGAGATTATTCTGTTCGTTCGTTCCGACACTTCCTAGTTCGGCATATTTTATCTGGCGTTCTCAACGCGCCGCGCGCGGTGGTGACTTCATCTCGATTGCACAGCTGCGAAAGTTGTCACGCGTCGGCGTGTCACTTGATAGGAACGCGTAATATAGTGTCAATTTTTCAGGAGCATGCCGTTGAATGTCACTGCTGTATGCCAGCTCAAGCAGCTGATGTTGCATAATAACGACGTGACACACATATCGTTAGACCAAGTGGATGAATCCACTGACTAAGTGGAATGTAGCCTCAGAAACATGATCTTCGTCTCAAGACCATCAGTCTCGAGGTTATGAGACCGAAAGTTGCAGTTTCGGTCTCGGTCTTGTGTTTCTTTGTTGCGGAAAGTTAATTTGTTTGCATAGCGATAACGCGTTTTTCGAAACTAGCTACTGACAATAAAATTCTATATAACGCGAGGCCTGTACTAATAGGCTTAAATAGGTCAGTCCCTAGGAGTTGACTGTGATCCTGATTTTAAGATTTTGTTTTTGTTTACATCATTGGTGACTTTGTCACTCACAAAGTCGATGGTAAATTGCTGAACAATTAAATTAAACAGGATTTCAAAAAATAAAGCACAACGTAAATAATTGCCTGCATAATTTTGCCGGGTTTCCATTCTGTCTGAAAGAGCGGTTTACGCCCGCCAAAACAATATCCTTCCAGTACGAGTTATGAACAGTGCGGATTTCTGTTGGAGCGGAGTCTTGTCAGAAGATAATTCTTAGCTCTGTGTATTTAGGGCCATGCAGCACCCGGCGCAAACGACCAAAACGTTTACAAAACAGTGAAGGTTAAGCAAAAGCCGCAAGTAAAAATCATGCGGGGATAGATCACTGAACACTAAACCGTAATCCCTTGCCTCAAGTGCACGTGACCTAAGTCTTTCGTTCTGCTCGGATTCGTTTCTGTCACGCACTCAATGCTGATCAACAAGCAAATAACAACAGGCTGAGTCTTGAGCTGAGCGCTAATCACCAAAGTGATGCTAGTGGGTGTTCCGTAGACATTAACCGATCGCCTGCTAACTGCCCCGCTAACTGCCGCGTAATTAGTTGAACGACAAATGATAGAATAGGTAAGCGGAACGGCTTTTTCAGTTCTCACTGTTGCCCGAACTTCGTTAACCTACTTCGATTTTTGTGGACATGTTGCCTACAACAAGATGTGCAACTTACTGTATTCCCAAACTCCACTTGCTCTGATTTGTTGTGGATTTGTTGTATAACATGCTGCGCAACAGTGGAGTTTGGGCCATAAAACTTGCTGCTTATCGTAGAATTTGTTGTATTGTATACGACGCCTTTCTTAAAAGAAATCTGTAAGAAATCAAAGGAGTTACAGTCTGGGCTTACGAGGTTCGCACTTGTGCGATAGAATAAGGCATATCAAAGGAAAAAACTGTAATAAAACAATGTGCAACAAAAATTCAAGTTTTTTTGCAAGTTTGTAGCGCCACGTTCTGCTTTGTAATAAACGGTTAATGGAGTCGGCGGCTTCGGTTTTTATTTGTTTAATAGCTGTATTTTATTTTAATATGTATGTGCGGACCCAATTATAGAACTTCCCACGGGACATAAGTCAGAGTCATTACGAATCACGTGTTACGTGACGTCGCAAATGTGTCAGAGACTGATGATGACGTCAACAGGTGAAAACATTTATAAAGTGGGCGTGTCCGACACATTTGGCGCATCGGCGTCCGTGTGTCAGTCATGTATGGTTTGCTACCAGAAATTCATTTATTTTTTACTAACGCACTTGTACAAATAAAAAACCGAAGAATGAAAAACAGCAAAAAAATAACTAAAACGCAAAAATACATTATTCTTAAAATAAAGAATATTATAACGCAGCATAGGTTACAAAAAAACGTAAACAAAAATACAGAACGCAACAAAATAATGTTACGTTGTAGGCCTGCAATTATTTGTAGTGAAATTCGGTTTGTCCAAAGTTAGCATTTTCCACGGTTTTTTGCTGTGGTTTATTTAATGTGCTGTACATAAATTATTTTTGCAAACTTGGAAGACTAAAAATATTTATTTTTAATAGGTTGGTGAAATATGAATATCTTACAGTGGACAGCTGTTATTAGCCTGTAATGTGTGTGAACGGCGTGCAGTCAGTTACACGATGGACACGATATATTTCACGTGGATCGACAAGCCGGTCGACATCGAGCGAAATCTGCAGCTGCCGCAGTTTGCTCTGCGAGGCTACGTACAGAACGACTGTTCGCAGAACTACACTGGAGGTCCAGATTCGAATCTAGCAGTTTTTTGTCTACTTTGTATTCTAATGTTTTTTCGTTATAGTATTTCTTCCGGTAAGATCTTCGCAGATCGGTGCAGTTGTCTGATAATGACTATATATCAAATCGCGCCTGCAGTTTTGTTTAAATTTTCAAACAACATTCGCATAACTTTTCCGTTGTGATCGTTAAATATTTGACAGCGCGTTGCCCACGCCATGGCCTTTCTATCGTTATACTCGAAGGTTCGAAGAAAATCCGTTAAGCCCGCATTATTTTACAATCAAACATGGAGTGATGAACTGCGTTAATGTACGTAGTGACAATGCAGTATTTGTTTTAGTGTTTCAATGAGAAATCGGTTTATTCTGTTTAGAAATGTGCGCCCAGAAAATGATAATTATATAACCGTTAAAGCCAAGATTGTAGCCAAATCAGCTACCTTGGAGAATCTAGATAAGTGACGGCGCCAGCGCTTGTTTGAATGACGAGGTTGATAACTTGTCTAAAATATTTGTCGGAAGACTTCTGTGCATTGCACTTGCAAAGTAAGTGGCCTTAACTGCAGTGAAATTCAGATTAGGCCAAAGAAAAGTAAAAAATAAAATTGGGAACCCACCAGGCCCCTTGCTTTTTTTCGCACCTGTACTAATCAGGAATGTCACAAATTTCTTGGAAGTCGCTGCACAAATATAGAGCAGTGCAAAATGCATCTCTGCGGAGCGGAAATTAGTTGGACATGATAGTTAACTACGACATTGTGTCGTTTCACCGTTGATTAGGCAATAACAGTAATCTGCTCTTATCTGCCGAAACGACTCGAATACATGAGTGCTTTCATGTATAGACCTGTTAGCTTAACGACACTGCCGTGACTGCAATATAGCCGCAAAGTCTTCCAAGAAGCATTGCCATAGCGACTTTGCTAGAAACTTCGTGGTGCCGCCGACGCTTTTAAGTTTATACATTTTGGGACATCGCAAGCACTTTTATGCTTTTCGTTGAATGACAGAAATGACTCGTCTGTAAAATTTCCCAAACAATTTTAAAATTCCCAAACGTTTACGTTTAGTGGAAGAAACTTTGGAGAAATTAGCCGGTTTACCTGTAATCAAGAAAATCATTAATAATAACGTAGGCGCTATAAAGATGAAAAAGCTGTAATATTCCCAAATTTGGATTGTTTAAGAGCACGTTAAATTTATTGCTGATATAGTTGCGAATCGTCTCTGTAACTGTAACGTGGCGTTACATTCTGCGGTCCAGGAAAAGTACAGTAGGCCTACCGTGGACTGCGTACAACAGCAACAGCAGGGCCGATGTCTGTGGAACAACTGTCCAGCTCTGACATCTGAGAAAAACTGACATTAACTTCTTTATTAACATTAACTTATTGACATTAACTTCGAACAGTTCAGACGGCTGCTAAAGACAGTGTTTGTTCGGGCGTTGAGATCGCGGCGCATTGTGGCTAACTGTTAATCTGCACCTTCTAAGCTATATTACTTACTTACAATTTTTACTTACTTAGTTAATTACTTACTCTGCCTACAAACATAGTGCTATATGCTCCTATTACCTAGCATTTCTGGGCATCTTGCAAGATGCGTTCTACATATTTCATGTTATTATTATCATCGTCGTCGTCGCCGTCCAAGTAGTTCATGTTCTTAACGCATAATACGTGGTAATAGTACGTGTGTTCAGGTGCCTTTCCGTGCCTGGAAATCGCATTCTTTTTGCGCCGCGACATCGGATACTTTTTCATCCAGCACTACATACCGAGCCTGCTCGTCGTCATCCTGTCCTGGGTCTCGTTCTGGATCAACGTAGACGCCAGTCCGGCGCGCGTTTCCATCGGCCTGCTGACAGTGCTGACGTCGACGACTCAGTCGACGGGCGTCAACGCGTCTCTGCCGCGCGTCAACTACGTCAAAGCCATAGACGTCTGGATGTCGGCCTGCCTTGTGTTCGTGTTCGCGGCGCTCGTCGAGTACGCCATGGTCAACGTGTACGCGCGGCGCAGGTTGGCTCAGCTCAGGCCGCCGCTCGCGCTGCCACTTGTACCACTAGCCACGTCCACGACCACATCCACGACCGTCACCACAGTTCCACCACCACTGACCAACATTGACCGTCAGTGACCACCACTGGCCGCCACTGACCAGTAGGAACCACAGTTCCACAGCCATTGGCCGCTTCCAGCCGGGACGTGGCGCCCGTCACTGAGGCTCCTCCCCGGCGGCCTCGACTTCTGCCCGGCATCGCCAGCCTACTTCCCGGTCTCGACGTGTCCTGCCTCGAACAGGTTCGCAACGTCACATCAATATAAGTAAGTAAGTAGTTTATATACAACGTTAGCTGCAAATAACTTGGAACGCGCTCGATGTGCTAGTAGAACGAGCAGCATAATGTTTCAGATGACGTCAAAAAGCAGACAGCGAGTGTGTGCTGTGCAGTGTGTATTTAAGACATAGCTGTAATTACGTGCGTGTGCTGCAGGGGACGTCAAACGCCGATGCGCACGGAGTCAGCAACCGAAGTTCAGGCGGCCATCGACGGTCGACGTCATCAAAGATTGGTTCGTCGTCGGGCGTTTCCAACAAGCAGCCTGACCCGTACGACGGCAAGCGAAAAGCGCGTCGTATCGACAGCGTCGCGCGCAAACTGTTTCCTACCTCCTACGTGCTGTTCAACGTAATCTACTGGCTGGCATATACTCTACCCAGCTCCAGCGACGTAGACGAAGCCGGCGAAATTCCCATCAAAACTGACTAGCTGGCAGTTTGCGTTTGCTCTTTGGGCATCGGACTGCAAGAAACGTCGTTCCGTACAAAATGCAAAAAGCGATGTGCCCCATTCGGAGCTTGTAAAACAAAAAATCGGCAAAACCAAAATCCAAAACAGTTTTGAGCTCACAAATGACAGCCGCATTTTACGTATCCCAGCTCAGTGTTTCTTGCAACACCATCGTGCATGTTGGCGGTTCCGTTTTAAGTTTTATATTTTGCATTTATCACGTGCAATTTTAGTGGTATTGCATTAAAATTGTCGTCGCTGCCTTGCTTTACCCAGCCGCAAAGGTCGCCTGCTCTTACCACTTGTACTGCTTGGTGATTGAGGCAGGTTTGCCATTCACTAAGGGATATTCTGATTTATTGCTGTACGAGCTTTTTAGCATTGTTGCAGTTTGTTGCTGTGATGGTCACATCATCATTGACTGTTCATCACTGAGATGTGGCGCTGTTCATCCGATCCAGACGTCGAGTTCGTCGTTCGCTGCATGCTTCACGTTCGCGCGGTATGTGTAGCACGAATGCGTGATGCAAACTGCAGCCGCCTTGTATGTCATCGCTTCCACGACTTATGTAACGGCTGTACTGCATAACTGCTTCGTTAGCTTTCCGGAGAAAACGCGCAATGCGACACTGTTTTAACAAAAAGTGACACGCATTCTGTTGACTATGCACGATATTGCGCCAACGGGCAGCAAACACCTTTCACTGATGCAGGAACGTTGAAATGTCGGACCACGGCAAATTTGTTTCGCTAACTATTACTTCACTATCTCAGTAATATGTTGCATTTTGGATGTCATACCAACAATACAACTACGAAAAAAAAAATGAAAATGAAGCTATCAATTTTTAAACATGTTATTCAAGCGTCGTTTCAGCGCTCAAAGAATTCTTTTATATCCGTTGTTTTTTCTCGTTATTTTTCAGCAAAAACGCAAATTGACAAACGGACAAACCGACAGACAAACGGGGTAATGGCGTCGGTTTTGTCGATGTTGTGTTGTCTGGTCAACTGCTGACCTTAGCAATGCACTAATTAGTGACGTCGGAACGGAGACATATGCACGTACGCGTGTCGTCAGTCAGTAGCACTGGCATAGCTAAACCTCAGTTAAAAAAAGCACCTGCAAAAACTGCCGCTCAGGCTTTATGTTTTACAAATAGACCTACAAGCGTTATTTTTATTGTCACATAATGCGCAGAAGTTTTGCTATAAAGTACAGAACCTGTCTACTTCTGGCCGCACGATCTTTTTTGGTTCCCGCACTCCACACAGTTCCGACGCTTCTGTCAGTAAGACCAAAACTCCACTACATTAAGTTGTTGTGGATTTGTCGTACAGCTGCTTGTGGTAGTCCTAAAAAGCATGTTGTGCGACAAAGCAGCAACTAATCGAACCATGTGGAGGTTGGGCCGGAGGGATCATCTACGTTTAGTTGCTCGCAATTCACCTAATCGCCTTGTCACGCCGTGGTTACAAGTATACATGACATGACTGCGATACGAGCTGTTATTTTCCCCTTTTCTTCCCGGCGTTTAACCGAGACTGCTCGCGGTGACGGCTTCAACTTGTGAATTACTTGTGAAGAAGGGAGAATTAATATTATTAGTAACATTTATCACATTACCTTGCTGCACAAAAATAAAATTGAGAGAACGTCCATGGAACAATTAGCATCTTATTCGATGTTTAAAACTGCGATCTTTCGCCAGCACAAAAGCTTTAAGACGATGGCGTTTTTCGTTTGTTTCTGTCGGTCTATCTTTAACAAGCTTTTTTCGTCAGGCATGAGCCTACCACTGCAGCTATTGACTTCGACATTACGTACGTTGTCCCTAAGGCGTTTCCTGTTCTTTAAGTGCAATGCAACAACGTGGACATTCGCTAACTATTCATCTCCGCAGTGTGCTGTCCGGATGACTTCTAACATCGAGAATCTATTTACTGTTTAGTATCTTTCAGGTCTTTTATTTGTCCTTCGAAAGTCGCTTTGTTCTTAGGTTGTTATGGCCACCCTGGAGTGCCACCTGATGTGCCATAGTTTGTCAGAGATGGCACTCTGCTTTGCCGCTTATTTTTCCTTCTTTTTTATCGGCTTTTATGATGGGGAAATTTCTAAGCTCTTTCTGCCGATCGTCGTGAAACTTTGCCACAAGTAATGGGAAATAAATGTTTTAAACTAGGTACCAAGATTTGCCTCCTCCCACAAAAATCGAGGCCGGGACTAATTAAGACAATCAAAAATGGGGAAAGCGTTATCATATACAGTTCTTTCTCTTGTTTTGAGCATGTCTGTTGGCCTCCGGTACAAGAAGAGGTACAGTCTTGCAGTCTTTTGCCGCGTTGTCCAACCATATCTTTCGTAATCTTTCTGTTGAACGGATGTCTCCATTATGCCCGTGGAGTAGGATGTGTGTATATTACATCTGCTGGAGTTATTCTTGCGACGTGGCCGAATTATGACAAATGCATCTTCATCTTAGCATCTTTACAGTATCCTGTTTAAATGTCTGTTCCTTCAAACATAACATTAATCGCAGCAAACGCGCAGGCTTTTCGTAATTATTAGCCTATAGTCGTTCTTGCCGATTTGTACTGTTACTAAAGTCGACTCATATCGTTTTTGTCTTCACTTGTAACCACTGCGGCCGTAATGCGTCAGTATTTATACGGCTTGTTGCCATCGTGTTGCCTACATTGGACAGTGTCTTATAAGTTCGTTGCTACGTTTTTCATTCGGTCCGACAACTTATTTAATGTGTGTCTGCGTGTGCTGTTGTTGTTACATTTAAACTCCACTAACTTCGACTTGTTGTGGATTTGTGGTAGGCCTACGACAAACACACAATAGCCTACGTCGAAAGTTTACAGCATATCCACTACAATTTATACGAGACAAGTCCATATCAAGTCAACAACCTGCAACTAATCTACAGGGTGGGCCAAAAAAATGGCACAGTTTTTTGTATACCTCATAACTTCACCAAATATTAACCGATTTTCAAAATTCTTTCACTGTCAGAATCAGGAGACAATTTGCAATAAAA
>Ga0056128_1012589_pt1 | contig 10323 bp, 7 predicted proteins | sample WorMetLIZISLAND2_FD_71113 | JGI IMG/M metagenome (GOLD analysis project Ga0056128, IMG submission 71113) | Marine gutless worms symbiont microbial communities from Max Planck institute for Marine Microbiology, Germany - Olavius geniculatus... ... | reverse complement strand
GCATTTTATTGTATAAATATAAAACCATATATGAACCCTAAAAATTCATAAATCGAATTTACGAGAACCAAACATTAATCAGACTTGTAAAATTTTCAAGAAAAAAAATGTGATCGTAAACGACAACGTTTTTTAACTTACACATAACTATAAGTTGCTGCGTTAAAAATTACGAACTAATAGGGAGAACACAAAAAAGATCGTGAAAAAATATTCAAGAAAATTCTGTAAATTATAAGTATTCCAGTTTAACAGCCAATTACATTACGACATTAATTGTCGGCCAACCTATACTGACAGATGACTGATATTATTGTTCAATATTATTATTCGTGCACGCAGACAAGCTGTTTCGATCACGTATGAGAACACGCCCATCATGGTGTCACATGCACGCAGGGTGCGCCAACACAGTCCTCTATAGAAACAAGAACTTCTGTACGTCCGCAATGGCAACACGAAATTAAGCATTATATAGCCTATAAGTGTTCTCGCAACGTATCCTGCAACGTTCGTTAAAACATCTGATATGATTCAAAAGCAGAATGACTTGCCTTTTCAAAAAGAATCACTTTTTATCGCCATGGATATTCACGGAAATGTCGAAGAAAGTCATATGTAATAATATACTGTCAATATTACGAAAATATCTTATAACAGAACAGTAATTATTGTCAGAATCGCAGTTTAATTATTTTGTTCCCTTTGAAAAAAATGCATTGATGAGTTTAAACGGTCATAATTTTTTTTAATCATACAAGGCACAATAAAACTCGAGGATATGTGGCTTGAAACCTCATTTCTAACACATCAAATTTAGTGGAAAAATCTGTTACAAATATAACAAAACCATATAAAAAATTTTCCCAGGGGATTGTTTTTTATTGGCGTACCCGGTATACATTCCTCACGCAGCAACAACTGTCCACCAAACGTGCCACTTTTATTTTTTTGAATAGCTTCGTGAAACATTGGCCGATTTTAATAATTTTTGGCAAGCGACATCAGGAAAAAACTTGACGTAAACAACTTTAGTTATGGCCACCTCGCTTCAATACTGTCGCTGCACTACCTTGTGAAATGCAGGTTGTTGAGCCTGCTGTTTGCGAGTGGTGTCAACGTTTGCCGCTTGCATTCGCGCTCGAGGAGGACATTTTGAGCACATGCTGTAATAGAGGATGTGATGTGACACGTGTGACTTTTTGAGACAGTATTAAAGTAAAGTCATTTGCGTCGAGTTTCCTCCTGATGTCGCACGCCAAAAATTATTAAAATCGGCCAATGCTGCACGGAGCTATTCAAAAAAGCAACACGTTTTTATGGACCACGGTGTAGAATAGACGGCAAATTACGAGGGTCGTTCGATAAATAAGTTACAAAACAGCGTCATTCTGTTAGTTTTCTAAATTTAAAAAATCTTAAATATACGTTTTCTAGGGAATTTTATTCTGAACACGTGTACAAATTTTTTTGATGATGACGTCATTATTGTGACGTCATCTGCTCATAGAACACGTTTACGCCTGTATTATTTTCCCCACCAGTAATCTATCATAACTCGCAAGTGACAAACAGCATATGAATAGAGAAAATGTATAAACTTCACAACTTAACGCCATCACTTTAAATGCTAAAGATTAATGTTTCATTTTTCAAAATATCGACCGAGTTCGCTCAAACATTTGTCTTATCTGTCAGCAAACTTCTGAATGCCTGATGCAAAAAAACGATGCTGGCTGTTGTCCATGCCACTGAAGAACGACTGATTGCACCATGGTATATACAAAATTCTGCTCATCTAGCATTTTCTTATACCAAACGTGAACTGTTCGCTTCGTAAAACACTTGTCGTCACATATTAGCATAGCATTTTATTCTGTAATATCTGTACTTTTTGTTCATGTTCATCATCATTATCATTTAGCCTAGTTTTTATTATTCTGACTCTTGTGTCAAAATAAAGTGGTCATATATTGGATGCATCTAAGAGTGAATCTGATTTGCATTATTTTTTTCTGCCCACAAAAATACAATAACGGAACACTGTTCGTTACGGGACGATTTCAGTGGCAACGTCGTCGAATTTAATGTGTGTAAATGACGTCACAGTGATGTCATCGTCATAAAACTCATAGCTGCTACTCATAATTAAATTGCCTACAAAACGTATATGTCGGATTTTTAATATTTGGAAAACTAACAAAATGACGCTGTTTTGTAACTTATTTATCGAACGATCCTCGTATATGTATGGGGCGTTCGGCAATTATTTCGTTTGACAGATCATAGGAAAACGAAAGACGGATTATAACAGATTGATGTAAGACATATGGAGACATACACAATGTAATTAAATCATGCACAGGTATATTGTGAGCAACGGCGTAATAAAACGTTTCTGCAACATATTTAATCGACGACGACGGCCTAAATAACGGCTCCATGTTTTTTCCTTATATATGACCGATTATATAGAAAGACCTATATACACATTTGGCTACCGTTAGTACATGGCTATAGGGTTTACTATTTAAACAGACATACACCAAAGCAAGGATAACAGCTGACAATATGGACTGAGACATGGAGCGCATGACTGATACGTTTGGCCATCTCTTAGACTCGAAAATGTTAACATAAATTGGGCAAATCCTGCACGCAGCCACGTATAAGGGTCATCGAAAATCCTTTATCGGTCGGACGCCCACAGCACACAGACCATGTGGCACGTTACTCAAAACCACGTGACTCACGTGACACCAAACCCGACATACAGTGAGGCTGAGGCTGACACAGAAAGCGTAAAACGATCACGGTCTGTATATAAAGACGCACATCAACGACGGCCGAACCATGCACTGGACGCCTTGAAGAGGACAGGCGTGCTCTGGTTAGTCTGTTAGTTAAAAGTCCAAAATCATAAGCATACTCATGTACAGGGCGATAATTAAGAATTCAAACCTTCGGCTCAAACAAAAATTTAGTTTAGAAAAAAACACACTGAAACGGGAGATTGTTTGACAGAAGATGCAAGGTCTGAGGATCGCAGCATGAAAATCGACGGATGATGTCGAAGCTGGGGTGGGATTCTTCATATGGAGCAGCAAATTTGGTTCGCATTATTTACGGCACTCAGAGACGTGTCAGAGTGGCCTTTTTTGAAAAAATAAAGCAATTAAATAAAACGTGTTGTTTGATGAGGAGACTGGACACACGCAGGGGAGGGAAAAATGCCAATTTCCCTCCACCGTGAAACGTGGATAAAACACTGCCCTCATCTCTCTCTCTCTCTCTCTCTCTCTCTCTCTCTCTCTCTCTCTGTGTCGTATATAAGTGAGTATACGTAAGTGGATGGTGGTGAGCATGCGTGGATCAGGCGCTGGAGTGAGAGCGCAGTTCCAAGCCGGTGTTGCTCGACGCTGCCGCCAGCCCGCTACACATCAGACGTAAATGTCTGATGGGTCCGTCATCTGCCGCAGATCGACGCCCGGCCGCTGCCGTCCCTGCAGACGCCGCCGAGGCACCGTTCTGTTGGACTGCCACGCCGGAGTGTGAGGGCCGAGCGCCCACCGACACGGCAGCGGCATTCTCACGAGCAGCGCCCGCCGAGCCGAGGTACGCGTACACCTTCTTGGGCAGCGCCACGCGCGTCGTCGTCGTCGTTGTTCTCTCCATCTGGATCGCTTCCGACGCAAGTCTAGTCTCAACGTGCTGCCACTGTTGACTCTCACTGTCCAGCGACGACGAAGGAGCGCCGCCGTTCACGACACTTCCATTCTGTTGGCAACCGGAAGTACTGACCGACAAGCCGTACACTCCGACCACGTTGTTGCAGTCCACCGTCGTCAAGACTGTCGTCGGACTTCCAGAAGAATCAGTCGCTGAAGCAGCATGCGCCGCGTCTATGTCTGCGTTGGTGCTGTTTCCTGTTGTCGACTGCTCGTCAGTGTTGGCGGTGTCTGTTGTGAAGCGGCGACGCTTGGCAGACGCAGCAGGCGGCGGATCTGTTGGCGAAACAATTCTCTTCCTGGTGATGGCTGCATTCTGCTGGTGCTCAGATGGCGCAGTTGGACTGACTGCGTGCAGCTGTGTCGCTGTGATGGTACTCGATGCATGCAGGCGGTCGACTGACGCCGGTCTACTGACGACACAATCCGCGACCACGTGATGTTGGTCTCCGTTACCCAGATTGGAAACAGGTTGCAACGTCGTAGTAGCACTCAGTGGATTGGTGTAGTAACTATCGACCACGGCAGTGAATGCCTGCCGATCGTCTGTCAGTGACAAAGTCGGCGGCGTGATGTGGTGGCCAGTCAGCGCTTCGTCGATGTTGTAGCCGAGCGGACTGGACAGATTGCGTTCAAGGATAGCGCGAATGATGCTCGCTGGAGCTCCCTCGCCGTGCACAGGTTGCTTGGCTATCACAGTGGTCGGTGTCGTGCCACCGACTGGCGACTTGCTGCTGGCATCCTGGCGGACGGCGCTCGTAACAGGGGCACTGGCTGGCGGAAAGCCACCCTCAGTCACACCAGCAGCACCATAACTCAACGTCGACGACACGGAAGACTGAGCGAGCACATCTGACGGCGTGGACCGCCGGCGCATTGCAGCTACCTGCGGCAGGCTAGCGATGATTGCGTGCCGGGCGCCGGCGGATGACGTCGGACTGAGTGCTGTCAACGGAGTTGAGCGTCGAACGCTCGTCGACGTCAGAGACGCTGACGGCATGGCGGACACGGTGGACGAAGCACTGGCAACCGCCAGCAGCCCGCCAGACGTCATCGGCAACATCACCACAGCGCTCGACGTACTGGCTGACGCCGGCCGCACGGCAACGTGCAGTGGTGTGGTAGTCGTGGTGGAACAGCTTGCCAGCGTAACAACGGACGACATGTGCTGGTCGCAGATCACACTCTGACTGCACAGCGACGAGCGACTCGGATTGCTCGGCGATGAACTAGAGACCTTAGCAGTGGTTGTGATGAGACTGCTGCCACGCAACGAGTTCAAAGTCTGGGCACCGGACGACACCAGTGACGTCAGCATATCACTGCTGCTGCTGCAAGTCACCACGGTGATAACTCCTGGCTGCTGGTGTCTGGACAGTGACGACTGAGACGGTCGACTTGGTCCAACGACTGTCGACGCAGAGGTCATAGCGCTGGCAGCCGCAACAAGTAGCTGCAGTGGCGTACCGAGCGCCGACTGACCAAGTACCAGAGTGGTAGCCGACGAGCTGACGGTCGCCATCAACCTACTGGCGCTACCCACACCACCAGCACTCCGTGCCACCAGCTGAGACCCCACCGAGACTGACGCCTTCGACACACCAAAGCTCACTGGAGCACTGCCACCGCCACTGGCTGGACCGATGACCGTTCCCACTGACGCTGGAAGCGTGAAGTTAGCAGGAACCGTGATGAGGAACGTAGTTTTGCCGTTGATGCCGCTGAGCGGTCCGATAGCAGGCATTATGAGAGGCGCAACCTGCTGGCCTGATGTCAGCAGAACAGTACTTCCAGTCGGTACAGCGGACATGGTAGACACGCCGCTAGACGAGGATGAGCCAAAGTGATAAGCAGAGTTACCAGACGACAACGACGACGACAAGGAGGAACTACTGAGCGTGGACTTGGACGTCATCCTGGACGAGCGCCCTGCCCCAGCGCCACCCCCGGAACCACGTGAGTTCTTCGCGCCACCCAGGAATGAGCTGACAGGTTTGTTGCGTCGGTGAAAGTAGCGATCAAGTAGAGCGGTGTTGGTTTGCGTGGCGACAGACGCACGCTCGGACGACCCAGCCTCGTCTGGAGCGTCGGAAAGTGGACACTTGGCAGTACCAGTCGACTTGCTAACACTCACGGATGTCTTGGTACAATTAACCGACGGACCGTCTTTCTTTGTTGACAATTCCGTACTTTTTGATAATGATCTACCTTGCGGACTAACAGCCGCTGAGGTACTGTAACTAGCTGAGAGGTGCGGAGTAATTCTGGCAGTATTAAGCTGGCAGCTAGAATCATTACAGGAGCTCGTTTGAACAGCAGTCGACAACGAACAATTGCCGTCAGAGCAGGCTGGTGCCGAAGCAGAGTTCAAAGAAGACGAAACTTCAACGTGGGCACTATCAGACGTCTGCATTTGGTCGTCGTTGGCCTGTGGACGGCTGCAGGGTGTCACTGCACTAGTAGCATCTGAGGTCCGAGGACCCGCGTCACTCTGTCCTCCCAGCTCACTGCACGCTAGAGCCGGGTCCACCGGCAGAACTGACTCGACAGGTGAGGTCGTGCTAGCAATGTCTGCCGGGACTGGTGGATTCTCAGTCCCACGCTCAGTCGCCGGCGTCGGCTCAACCTGTGACTGAATGGCATCACATCCATCCACACAGCACGCCTGCTGTACGCTCTCTTCCCCGACTGTTATTTCACATTCACCTTCATCGACAGTAGAGTTGGTTGAAAACGTCGAAGTTGGACCGCTGGTACTCGGAGTCTCACAGCAGCTGACTGTAGCACCTGTGTGAGACTGTTTGTCGGACCAGGTCGTGGCAACCACGTCCAAACTGTCAGTGGTGACACTGTCGGTGCAAGCGTCACACGATGAGATCGGCTCGTGGCTCGTACAGTCCACAGACACGTAGTTCGGTGCGTTGTCCTTGTCGGTCACCGCCGGTGCACAGTCCATGCACGCCGCTATGATCTGCTCGTCAGTGACAGAGGGTGGCGGGGCCGCCGCAGGGCCCAGTGTCGCGGCAGGCACGTCCGGGGTCGCACAGTCATCACTGGTCACGGAGTTCAGGTCGTCGTTGTTGTGGTTGTGAGCGACGCTGGCGACGATCCGTCGCAGCTCGACGTCGATGTCAGACGACGCGTCCTCGGAGACTTCACCGGCCACCTGCCGCAGTGGTCGACTGGCCACGCCTCCCAGACAGTCAAGCGCCGGCAGCCCCCCGCCACTGACCGGCATCCATGCCACACGCTCTGCCTCGCCAGCTGACCCGTCCTCAGTCAACGACAACACATCGCGCAGATTCTCGTCAATCAGCAGAGACAGGGCGTTGTCAGAGGCAGTCGCCGTGTAGGCCGCGTCAGACAGCTGACAGTTGGCATCGCGCCTCGACGTGTCCTCCGAGTTCAGCACAACATCATCCGAGCTGACAAAGACGACGTCGGCGTCCTGCGGCGCTAGACTGGCGGCGGGCGGCAGCGCGTCACTGTCAAAGTCCGTCGGAGTGCGGCTGGACCGCCTCACCCGAGACCGTCCTGGCGTCGACGTCACTTCCACCACCAGACTCACTTCGCTCAGCGCCGTCGATGACTCTAGGTCATCCACCATCAGATCAGCAACCGGCGGCGAAGTCCTTGGCGTGTCTGCCGATGAAGTCCGACCAACATATCGAGGAGGACTCGTTCGAGTGGATCGAGCTGAAGACTTTCTTCTGCGTGGACTGGTCGATGTCGGCGACTTCTTCGTCGTCGGCTTCAGTTCGTTAGCACTAGCTGATAATGACAAGGCAGGTGGTGGCATCAGCTTGCTGGAAAACGTTCTACCGACGGTGTAGTGAAACTTGATGCGTGAGACCTGCATCGTAAACATCGACCACACACACACCCAGTCCACTCTCTATTCAGACTGCACAGACTGGCTAAGTGGACATAACGCATTTTTATTAATTTACCTAAAAACTGCCAAATCATCACACTACAATATAACAGCATGTAATAGACAAAAATGTGCATGTATATAGCGCAACGGCACAAAAAGCTTCTATCTGATGCGTTGTAGCATCAAAATTAGTAAAGAGCAAACCGGAAATCTAATAACGTTCTGAATATAGGCCCACTTCTAGTTCTATAATACAACGAGAACGTTCAAGAACACGATGCAGCCATCCATAGGCTGCACTACGGGTTTTGCCCGTCGTCTGTCCAGTATCTGTCTGTCCGACTGCCTGTCTCACAATCAGCTCAGTTTCAGCTATCCATTTATCACATTATTTTGCGTTAACGTTAAAGTCAAAATACTAGCGATGGCGACACAGTTACTATGAAGCACCGAAAAGTCACAGAAAAGGTTCTGATCACAAACGAAACTAATAAGCAAATTGTATGGAGACTAGACTACTCAACACTTGGCATATTATCACCTTTTTCGTCAAGTAAATATAAGCCACGTCAACCAATGATAGATTGTCATCGATCAGTTCCGTTCCCAAAAATAACTCCACCTGCAAAAGACATTTCACAACGGTCACTAACGACCTCACACCGTACGGACAGTTGTATAACACGACAAATAGCAGTCCGGCATAACAGCCCGGTGGACACAGCTACAGCATATAGAAGCACTCGGAAAGCACACACCTCTGCCAAAACGTCGGCTTATATCATAGTGCTAAATTGTGAAAAAGTTCCAAACTCAGGTTCACCATAAACAACGTTGGCACTACAGTGTTGCCATCTAGCGAATAACTCTAAAGGAGCGTTCACGGCGACCTAACTGAACTGAACTACCATGGTTTATTTTTTGACGAACTGACCAATGGGCAAGCAGTAATGCATTACAGTAGGCACCATTACAGTAGACACCGTCTAACGCCATCTGTGACTTACGTGACTAGGGGTAAGTACACGTCAGCCAATGACCAGCGGGCTCGTCCTGCTTGCCTATTGGTCAGTACAGTTCAGTTCAGTGACGTCGCTCTGTACGCGCCTTGAAGTATTGCTACTCCAGTACAATGAGGCCAAGTATTAAAAAATATGTTGAGGATGTCGACCAGTAACAAACTTCTTTTGGACCTCGAATAAACAATGTGCAAAAATTCAAAAAAACACGTTCGTAACTTTTTCAGCACAGATCTGACAAAACAACAAAAAAATAGGCAGACAGAGAAACAAACAAACAGACAGACAGACAGACCGACAGGCACAGGTAAAGCAATACCCGGTTCGCTCAGAGAAGAAAATGAATAACGATCAGACAGCTGCTGCAGTAAGCCAGTGTGATGGGAAATTTATCAACGCTTGACCGCCTGACAGTTGGGGCACGTGTCTTGTGTCAGTGTCTATTAAAGTCTTTAGTCTGGCCGATTGACGGTATGATTGAGAAAACAGCCACCCATGCTACATCAGTCGCGGCAGGTGGACCTTGCTTGATGTTTATTTGCTACCGCCATAATTCACGTTTCGTTCGTCCATATGTCTGTCTGTCTATCTTAACTCTAAAAAAACGCGCACAGAAAACCAAATATTGGTGTAAACGTTCAAAAAGCCAGGACACGAACTTCCATCTCGAGAACGTGCAATTTAAAATGTCAAAAGGTCAACGTCGCCAGACGTCAAAAACTCTAGAAAGACCGACCAAATGCCAGGCGGCTCACACACCGATTGCAAGCTAGGCCTAAACATTGTTAGATATAATTTATTGTCCACAAAGGGACGTATGCATCCAGCCAGTTTATAGGCCTACAGCAGTGTGAGAGTAGGTATAGTATAGGTGCAAGTGAAATGCTTGTGTGATAGAACGTACAGCAAGCTGGTGATCAAGTGCAAATTTCAACTTGACGTATTTCTTCAAGTGACCAACAGTAACAGCAGCCGGACACAACAAATAACGCTCATCAGCCTCGGACGTTGCCTCCTGTATAAACAGTCACGCACAAACAGCTAGCATCATCAACGCTATATACTACAGACAGAAGACTAATGTGATTCTTAATGGTAAATTTATTATACACGCCATCGTAACCATTTATCATATTGACGACATTCAGCAACAGTCGTGTCACACACGTCATTAATTCCTGGATTGTTTCCTTTCAACCTACGTCTAGTAAACCTAGCAGTAGCTTTTACTACTTAGTCCATTTTATATAAATTCCACTCACTGACTGACTAATCGACTGATAGATTGATTAACTGATTGACTGACACAATGCACAGTTAATATCAGTTCAACTGCCACAATTTCGTTCAGTTTAGTTAAGTTTTCTTCTTTATCGCTGCCTGCCACATGCACTGTCTGGCGAAAAAAAGAAATTTGAATAACAAAAACCCAATACCCCATTTGACTCCGCAATGCACAGTTTTCAACAAAAGAGCAACACTTCCCCAGACGGCAGCACCAACCGCCAACAGCTGCCGTGATGACAGGGTGCATGCTCAACTCGTCGCTTGGCCACGCTTAGCATGAGCTGCAGGGCGACCAAAATAGAGACGAAATTTCGTGTTTTCCCGAGTGCCCATAGTTTAGCATTTTAATACAGTAACTGCGAAAGAGGAATAACATATAATATATCATAATAATATATGATAATTATAATGC
>Ga0056128_1012588_pt1 | contig 10323 bp, 4 predicted proteins | sample WorMetLIZISLAND2_FD_71113 | JGI IMG/M metagenome (GOLD analysis project Ga0056128, IMG submission 71113) | Marine gutless worms symbiont microbial communities from Max Planck institute for Marine Microbiology, Germany - Olavius geniculatus... ... | reverse complement strand
AAAGACTTCTCAAATTAAGCGACTGAAGGCTTGTGTTGGAGCTTGGAGCTGTCGGTGGACACTTCGAACATTCACAGTGACAATGGAATTTTGGCATCTGATCATTAGTTAACTGTGTTGCTTGACTTGTTTCAACGATGTTATTGAACTGGTGTCGTAGCTTGAACATTTTTTCACGCTGAAAAATCGGTAAATGGTCATGTTAAAAAATCTATAACTTCGTCATTTTTCAATGGAATCAAATTTTATTTGGCATTTAGGCATACAACAATTTAATAAATAAATCTGTAAATTTTCAGATTAAAATGCTAAACTGTTGCTGAGAAAACAGCAAAAAACTTTAGGGGGCTACTTTTTTCTGCCGCACTCTGTAGTCTCAGTGCATTTGTGACCATTGTTATCTGAATAACTATTAAAGTTAACAAAAACATGCATTTTTTTTGCACAATAACTGCTGTTAGTTTGTATCAATATAAATCATCAACTAATCATTTTTAAAATTTGGACAAGTAAACTATCAAAAAAATTTTAATTGCTACTAGTTTTAGTAAATATCCTTCATTTAATACTGACTAACACAGTACTCACTGCAGTAATGTGTCTTTTGGCAACACCAGGTGGAAACCCCATCCTGTCTGTTGGTGACTTCATAATAACATAAAAGTCGGTCCTACAAACCAACAGCACACTGCAATATAAGATCAGTTTGAAACACACCAACCACAGTAACTAGTAACAACAACTTGGACTATTCTCGGGATAACTGATGATCTTGAGACTCGGTCAATATTATCGAAAGATTGCAACAACTGCTATAAGGTCTGTAATTCTGACTTTCAGACATCAGTCTCTTCTCAAAAAAAAATGGACGGTGTGAAAAATATTTGCAGTTTTTCAGTTATCTCATTGAGATTGATACAGAGGGGTGAGTTTTGTATAATTTAACATTTGGCCATATCTTCAGCCTACAAACGCTATCACTACCACAATGTCCAAAGCAAAATTAGAACCAAGAGCCATAGCATTCTGAGAGGTACCTATTTTCACTAGAACATTCACCGAATTCACCGAAACCACCAGAATTACTGGTGGCCTAAGTAAGCACAGGCAGAAGCCATATAACGCTTACTATCCTAATAACGAACTGTAACTATGTGTTTCCGGTTGCAGTTCCCGTTTCAAACAATTTTTAAACATCAGACAAGTCAGACGCGTTCTTACCTTCGGTATAAAAACGAAAACACAGCATCGAGAAATGTTTCGATATTTCCTTCGTTCTGCAATATTCCCAAAAATGCACTGTCGTACATATCATACTTTGACGACATATCGTAGTCGTTTATTATATCCAGAAAAAAATAAAAACAAACCTGCAAGCAAAGAATATCTAATACTTATTTCACAAAGCTGCGTTTTTTCATCAGCGAACGGGGCGGGGCTGTTCACTGCTGACGTCATGTTCATTTACATATTCATGCAAAACGATATTAAACGAACGTGGTCTAACGCATAGAGATAATTGCTGGTAGACACGGCGCGTAATGGCGAAGGCATGTGTATGGATCTGGAACTGTGTGATAATTACTAAACTTCTGCTTGATATTGCGGCAATGGACAAGTATAAACGAAGTAAATGCAGAACTGGAAAAAAAACGGAAAACGAAAAGTATAAAAAAAAACCGTTTGATGATTTCACAGTTTGTTCAACAGCTTAACAGCACACCGGCAGAAAATGGATCTGCACGATTACCACAGTGCCACATCGACGCTGGGGGATGGGTTGGGGGTATTAGGGAACCACACGGGTCCCATGTGGTATGGGATATCCCGCAGGTATCCCAGAGGGTCCCCGCGGACAGGATCCGCCGGGTTCCCGCCGGTTATCCCGTGTGGGTCCCACATAGGGACCCAGTTGGGTCCCGTGTGGGTGTGTTGGCTGGGATAGTACTTAAATTTGAGGCCACCGTACGGAACACTTCTTGAATTTAAAAAATCGAAACTTAGATTCCTAAAAATGTACCTTTTATGTTAAAATGTCATACGCAGGTTGTCCAGGTCCATGTCCAGCCATTTCGGCGCAATTCACTCTTAAATTGTGTGTCGCAGCTGAAAATCGCAAAAAATCACTAAAAACCCCTATTTTGGGGATTCAGGGTTATTCAAGGTCATCGACGTTGACACCAATAAAAAGCTTGTTATAATAAAAAAGCAGCATGTCTGTGCCTATCTGCAACCGTTTTCACGCTACACGAGATAACTTCGCTAAAATAACTACTTTTTATAGCGGGGTAGTCGTCTTTGACGCCCGCCTGCGCCGGCCTCTTTAAACTTAAGGGGTCGGGACTTGGACTGCTAAAATCTGTGTTTAATGCTAAAAAATTTTATACGCAGGTTGTCTTGGTCTATCTCCAGCCATTTCGTCGCAATTCAGTGTTGAAATGTGCGCTGCATCCAAAAATTGCAAAAAAATCACTAAAAACCCCTTTTGGGGAGGTGGGGGTGGAGCGGGAGTGGTTCAAGGTCGTTCAAGGTCATCGATGTTGATAAATTTAAAAGCCTGTCACCAATGCTTGTTATGATAAGCACCATGTCTGTACCTATCTGCAACCGTTTTCACACTTTACGAGCCAATAACGGCAAAATAACGTCTTTTAAGGGCGTTCCCCTATTTGACGCCCTCGTTCGAGAGGAACCCCAGCACGCAAAAATAAGAAATTTTGTCACGTAAAACTAGAGACCTTGAGACAGCCTACAGTGAAGATTTCGTGATTCTAGGTTGATACAGTGCCAGGGTGTGACGAACGGACGGACGGACGGACAGACGCCCCGGCCATGCCTAAGACGCGCGAAGCATTCTTCTATCGCGCGTAAAAATCAAGAAAAAAACAGTTACTTATTGTGTGTTTCATAATTTTATAAACATGTGCCACGTAGATTATTGTTAGAGTTTTCAGGCTGTTTCTGGGGTCGGCTCTTATAAACCGTTAAAGCTGTCATGTAGAACTTCTGTGGTAAATTGATATTTTCCGCGACTTTCATATCTTCTTTCTGGGGTTAGGGCCAGGGCATGGAAAATAAGCGGCTCGCATGTCTCTTATTCGTAGCACAAATACAACGTGTGTTTTCCTCGAATTGGTAGTACTGTCAATTGTTATGAACTTACTATTAATAGCTCTACGTAGATGCAATTTGATAAGCTACGTAATTAGCCCTATTGCTGCAAACGAATAATCGGTTGGTACGAACAGGTCGATATTTTGTTCCGTCGGCAAAAATATGACAGCGGCAAAATCAGGCTTCATTGTTTCAATGCATTCCATCAGACTAATTCATTTTCGGGCCAGCGTACAAATCGTGTCTGGCCTTTGTTTATCCATTAGCACGCCGGCTTTTTGCGTCACCCTCTAGTCCATCCCCTCTCATCATTACCTCTCCCCTCCCCGAATCACTCATGCAGTCTGGCCACAGTCTGCCCTGAAGCTTTCTAGTAATTGATTTCAATAATTAATTTTTTTGTCTGGCGCTCTGCGCTCCGCGGGAGGCCGCTGTATCAAAGCCACGCACAAACTCCACTGTTTCGGTTTGTCGTGGATTAGCTAGACAACAAGTCGTACAACAAGCTGTCAAACATCTTGATATGTCAAAATGTGGTGTTTTCGTTGTAGGCCTAAGTTTAAAAAAAAATAATCATTTGATATAAAATTAACACTTAACAGACATCTTACGAAAGTGCTGGATGTAAAAATTGTTCTGATTTTGCTTATAAACTTTTGATTTGTTCCGCATTTGCTGTGCCGCATGGTTGCTATAAACGGTTACAAACGCTTTTTAAATTTTTTTTATAATTAAAAAACGCGTTTTTGCCGTTTTTAATTTTTTTTCTAAAAAGATAACGTTTTTTGTTTACGTTTGCAAACGATTTTTTGTTTTACAAAAAACGGGTCTATAAAGTTTTTTTCGCCTGTTTCCGAACGGTTATTACAACTTTGTTGTACCGCATGTTTTACGACAAATCGACAACAAGTCGAATCAAATGGAACTTGAGCTTACAAAGTTACAATTCATTTCGTTTGCCGAACGGACTTCGAACAATGCATGTCCGTGCTTTTTGTGCCGCCATATTATTGACCATTTTGTTGCCGTTGATTGAACGAGAAAACTAATTTAGCGGTAAAATAATTACTCCACAGCAGAGTTTAGTCTTTTCATCAATCAATTCTATGCAGCGCGATCGCCATTGTTCAACAAGTAATTTGAGCAAAGCTCATGAGACGCGCGACAGCCTTAGCAGTTCCTGTTCGCACATTGGCATTATCTTGGTCCATCTCTAGCCATTTCGTCGCAGTTCACCCTTCAATTGTGCACTGCAGTCGAAAATCGCAAAAAACCCTAAAGCACTCTATTTTGAAAACTCAAGGTCATTTAAGGTTATTGATGTTACTACCGCTAAAAAGCTCGTCATCAGTACTTGTTATGATAAACAGCATATCTATATGTTTATCTGCAACTGTTTTCATGTTAGATGAGCCAATATCGGCAAAAATAACCACTTTTGGAGGAGTACCCCTTCTTGTGGCTCGCGTGCGCAGATCTCCTTACATGTAGGGGGTCGGGACTCAGACTAATAAAATCTGTGTTTGATTCTGAAAATTTTTATGCAGGTTCTCCTGGTCTATCTCCGGCCATTTTGGCGCAATTCACTTTTAAAATGTGTGTCGCGGCGCGAAATCGCAAAAAATTACGAACACTCCTTATTTTGTGTTTTAAGGTCGTTCAAAATCATCGAGGTAGATACCCCCACCCCCACCCCTCAAAAAAGCTCGTCACTAGTGCTTGTTATAATAAGCAGCATATTTATACCTATCTGCAACTGTTTATACGCTAGACGAGCCAATGGCAATAAAATAACCACTTTTAGAGGGACACCCCTCTTTGACGCTCGCGTCCGCAGGCTTTCTTGAACCTAGACTAATATAATCTGCATTTGATGGTAAAAACTTCATGCATGTTGTCTTGGTCTATCTTCAACCATTTCGTCGCAATTCACTTTTGCAATGTGCGCTGCAGCCAAAAATTGCAAAAAATCACCAAAGCTTTCTTTTGGAAGTTCAAGGTCGTTCAAAGTCATCGATGTTGACAAAACTTAAAAGGCCGTGACTAGTGCTTGTTGCGATGAACAACATGTCTGTAGACGAGCCAATAGTGGCAAAATAACGTTTTTCTAGGGGTACCCCTCTTCGACGTTCTCGTTTGACTGAAACCCCCGCACGCAGAGGCACAAAATTTTGTCGCAAAAAGCTATAGAGTTCTTGTTGTAGCGCACTGTGAAGATTTCGTGATCCTAGCTTGCACGGTTTTTGTACAATCTCAAAGTGTGACGGACAGACGGACGAACGGACGGACAGACAGACACCTCGACGATGGTAAGACGCGCGAAGCATTAAATGCTGTCGCGCGTAAAAAACAGAAAAAAACTTTACAGTCTCCCACCGAGCTGTCTTCTAACAATTTCAAACATGGGGGCGCCCCCGCCTCCTCAGGCGGGAGCGCCCCCAGGCCACAATTACCGTCTTGAGTCAAAATGGCCGGGAACAGAGATATTGCAATTATCCGACAGACGGCTGTAAACTTTCCGACCAAAAAAAAAACGGGTGCTTAAAACTCAAAATTTGCTCGTACGTTTTATTGAAAAGGGCTTTTTTATTAGTTTTGCATTTTCTATTTTTAACGAAAAAATTTTGACAAGCTAAAATTTTGGGGTGAAGGAATAATTGCCCCCTGTTTCCTGCCAGGATACCATTGATCCGATGAGTCACGTAAGCGGAAAGGGGAGGAGAAGGGAAAGCATGTACGGCGTACGTAAAATTACCTCGCTGATGGCGTCATAGAAGCTATAACTACAGTACGTGATGGGTGGCAATTAGGCCTACGTCAGGTCACCATTAGCACCTTGCTTTGCATCCGAGATAGCTGCAGTGCAGAACAGGCAGCCACGCGGTTAAAGTAAACACGTTTAGAAATAATAATAGGCCTACTTGATTTAGAAAACTCAAATACGAACACGAAGCCTACCTACACCTGCTGGATGCAACGATAAAATGCTCAAATTTCTCCTCGATAATTTTGCTTTATTCAGTGCACTTTTATCAATTTATTTATTGCTATAACGCAGACACAAAAACACACACAAAACCGATGTGACCTTGACCTTTGACTTATGACCCTTATATTTTTAATGGGTATTTCTAAAGGTTATCGATGTACGGGTAGCCGCAGTATGATGCACCGAAAAACTAGATTTGCTTTTATCTTTTAGTATGTCTTTAAATTTTATAAGTTACTTGCGGTTGTTAAAATACAGGTTTGTGCAAAATTGTATGAGAGAAAAACTTAGCTAAAGCAATGCTGTCGTCGCTTCTGCGGGCAGTAATAAAAAACAGATTTCGAGCATCTCTAGTGGGAAAGGTTGCTACCTGTGGGTGTTGTGCTGAAATTCGCCGTGCACCGAGCATGTGGTCTTGTCGCCTTGCCTCGCCTCGCAGACAATAAATTCTCATCAGGTCTCAACCCCACTCATTAAATGTGTCCGTACTCTGTCGTCTTGTCTCGGCGTCATCACGTGACGTCACCGACACTACGTCACTAACAGCAGTAGCAGCAGCAGTGGCGCGACGCAGCGGAGGTTGGTATCTGGAACATTGCTTAGATAAATTTAAATTTTTACAGTGTTTCGGCTAGGGGTTCGACTTCACCAAATGGCACAAATATTTTTTTTTCTTGGAGGTCAAAAATCCTCGAATAATAATGGTCAGTGGACCATTTTCTGTCGCCTCCCTAACACTCACTGCTTCCAGCTTCTCTATTGGCTCAGCCATGTGTCTCAGAGTCAGTTGACATTGTGAACTCTAAATATTTTTTACTCACTCATATATTTACCGGATGGCATTCAAATCCGTCTAACCGTTTAAACAGGGTGCACAGATATGACAAACAGACAGACAGACAGACAGACAGAGACGACAGACAGACCACTCTGTGGAAAACTGTGTAGAAATAGGCGGCATCGCTTGCGGTGCAAGAACAATTCCGCCTAAAAAGCGAAAGGTCTTTATAGCTTCTTTGAGGTAACCCATCTCGGATTTACACTCTTTGTATCATTAGCATTCAACATGGAATTATGCAACGCTGTGTAACTAGCGCATTCTCACGGCTTTGTGCCAATCAAATGCAGTCGGGGTGAATATACACATTGTACAATGCAATGCTTTAGATAAACGGATAAAGATACGACACGTTGACTCCCATAGTAAGAACTATTGCACAACATTGTGATGATAAACTAGCACATTACTTTGGTGGCGTAACGGTGTCGGACTTACAATCGTAGTCTCGTACGTGCCGGTTAAAGCCGGATAAATAGATAGGCTTTGTAGGACCGGATATTTATCCGGCAACCGGTTGTATAGGCGCTAGGCTATTTATTTGGCTGCCGGATAAATATCGTGTGCCTTATAACGCGCGAAAGCAACTACTTTGCTTTCAGCGCGTCTTAGCCATCGCAATTCTGTCCGTCCGTCTGTCCGTCTTTTCGTCTGTCTGTCACACGAGTGGATCAGTCAAAAACAGTGCAAGCTACGATCACCAACTCTTCACCGTTGGCTGCCTGGAAGACTCTATAGTTTCAGGAACCGTAAAGCTTTTCCATAAATTCGAAAGGCGTTACCCCGAACGAGGGCGCTAAATGAGAGGGGGTGGGCAAAATTTGCAATTTTTGGCCAATAAGTCGCTGTATCTTAGTAACGGTGCGAAATAGGGCCTAGGTTACTATTAATCACTAACAGGAAGTCGTACACTGGCTCTGGATTGGCGCCCAATTCAATGACCTGGAATGACCTTGAACGCCAAAATAGGGGGTTTATGGATTTTTTTGGCGATGTCGGGTTGCGACACAAGTCTATATCATTCACAAGGTGACGCCACTGAACTTTCGTTATGCGATTCAGATAGAGAATTTGATATTTGTATATTAACTTGGCGTAAACACCCCAATTTTCAGCTAAACTACTGAACCGGAACTGCTATAGGCTATCGCGCATCTCGTGAGCATTAGCTCAAATTTCTTGTTTCAAGTGTTGTTAGTGGTTCAAAATACTTGTTTGGAGAAAGTTACAATTTATTGACAAAGCTGCAAATTTCTCACACAGAGGAAATTATGGATGCTCAAAATTTATATTTTGCTCTTAAATTCTCCCAAATTGGAAATTTGTTATCAGCCCTAAATTTTGCATCGTTTTGAAAAAAAATTTCTCACATGAAGAAAATATTCTAACAAATTGAAATTTATGACGGTGGGCAAAAGGGAAAGGGGTTTACAATTGCCCCACCTTCTGTTAGCCCTGACACTCCTTCCACGACGACACTAATCTTTTTAATTTGCTTCCGTCCCAGACGAGGTATTCAATTTTTTTGCATGGCGCGGGTTGTAACCAGCGAAAAACCTACCCGTTGTTTTTTTATTTGCTGCTCTTCTCCCAAAACGTCGTCGAGGACTGCAGCGCACAGCGCCATCTAGAGAATCGGTCGTGCAGTGTGCCGTATGCCGGGCGCTACCCGTTCTACGCGTCCCTAGCATTAAGATCTGCTTCAGTCAATGCAATGCTGTGCAGTGCTTGCCGGTCACACTGCCGTCAGTCAGGTCGAGAGAGGACTGAATGAGCGTCGCTTGGACCTCTTTAGTCAACGAATGACGCGTTGAAGCGTGTAGTTAGATCGCCGCAACTCACTGGCGACGATCGAGTGCTGAAATAATTGCTACGATCACTCCAGGCACATTTCTTACTGTACAACGATCGTGTGCAGTTTGTCGCTGAATATCTGACACATTACAACAAGGTTAGTGACACTCAATAGTCAAAAGTTATGATCTGAAACGATACTTATTGGAACGTCTTTGGCGACACATTCCTTTCTTATTTCATCAATTATTATTTTAAATACAATAGGCCTATACAGTGCAAAACGCGAAGAATATTACGTGAAAAACAAGTGGTGGTATATGGGAACTGTGACTGTTACAAATTTTGGCCTAATAGATCCATCGCTGATACATCTGCGGCTTCAATACGCTTTTGTAAATGTTGCAAGCGTTATAGCAAAAAGCATTCTCACAAACGCACGCAACAAGATTTAACACAAGGTAACTAATGTTAGTGTTAGCCTAGTGTCGACACTGTCCGCTTCGAGTTGTGCAACTTTAACCCTACCCCAGAACTTTGGCATTTTCAGTTGAAATTGGCATATTGGTTAATCTTGACTTGTTGAACATTTATACTAACAATATGCAGTATTGCTCAAGAGTGAGTACTGTCCGCGGGTAGACCCAGTTGCTTTCGGAGACCGTTATAAAGTGGCGCCATCTAGCAAATGCCATTTCGAAGCCGACTGGTTTAAGCAGTGTCATGCATGCAAGAAACGAACAAACAAAACTTATGTGATCTTGACATGTGATTTATGATCTTCATATTTGATAGAGTATATAAGTTAAATGTATTGACAGAAAAAAAAACTTAGGCCTAGCGATGATTGTGTATACAATGCTGCTGTCGCCTCGTCGGCAATCATTACGGTTTTTCTGTGCCTTTTCACTTTCCAAATACGAGCCCGTACGAAACAGACGGACGGACGGACAGACGGACAAGCAAGACCCGTACTGCGGCTTATCAGGACGACAGTAGGCCTACAGCGATGTCACGTGGCGGCTGAGCGAACACGTCACGTGACATGACATGACGTCATATGGTCGGGTGACGGACGGAAGGAAGGCGGGCGACTAAAAAGACGCCTCAAGCGGCTGGCCATTCACTGATGGCGTGGATTGACGAACGACGTGCTAGTGAAACCATGTGTGGGGTGGGACGGGATAAAAGCCGGTGAACTAGAACATGGGATAATCCATCATTACAAGCTTGCTTCAGCGACTGTAGCCGTCCGTCCATTGATCGCTATAGGCCTAGCAGCAGCTGTGACATCATCTCTTTGTGCGACGATGGAGGACACAATACAATATTTTACACAGAGACCGTTTCTTATACGGTATTTGTATTTTCACACAGTGATGTCATCAAAAATAAAACTGTGCAAGTGTTATTTTTGAATAACTCTGGGAAACACTGATCGATTTTAACAATTTTTGCCGTGCAATATCGTGAAAAACTTGACATAAATCGTTGTAGTTTTGCCCACCTCACCTTAATAATGTTGCTTTACTGTACCTTGTGAAATGCAGAAGTCGTAGTTTGGACTACTCAGTATGAATTTATTGTT
>Ga0056128_1012587_pt1 | contig 10323 bp, 7 predicted proteins | sample WorMetLIZISLAND2_FD_71113 | JGI IMG/M metagenome (GOLD analysis project Ga0056128, IMG submission 71113) | Marine gutless worms symbiont microbial communities from Max Planck institute for Marine Microbiology, Germany - Olavius geniculatus... ... | reverse complement strand
CTTTTGGCCAGACAGTCGGTCTCGTGGCCGGACGTTCAGTCTCAAGGGCCAGAAATTCGGTCTCTTGGGCCAAATGGTGGCTCTCTGGAGCCAAGCAGATGGTATTTCGGGCCGTATAATCAGTCTTTGGGGCAGAGAGTGGTCTTGTGGCCAAACAGTTGTGTCTCTGAAGTTGGACTGTCGGTCTCTTGGGCCAGACAGTCGATTTTGGGGGCCAAATGATCGGCCTTTGGGGCCAGATAGTTGGTCTCGGGGCTGGAAGTAAGTTATCTGGAGTTAGGTGGTCAGTCTCTTGAGAGACAGTCGGTTTCATGGCTGGACATTCTGTCTCTTGTGCCAGATGGTCAGTGTCTAAAGCTGGACAGTAATAAGTTTGCAGTGATAGGCCTAGGCCTATTTATACCCGAGACCAACTATCTGGCCCCAAAGACCGATTATTTGGCTCCAGAAATCGACTCTCTGGCCAAGAGACCAACCATCCAACTTGAGAGACCCAAATGTCTGGCCACAAGACCAACTCTCTGCCCCAAAGATCGCCATATCTCCATAACAGTGCAAGATAGACGCATGGTCACTATGGACCACCCGGGAGTCGAATGGTCACGTGACCGATGACGTCACGTGACCCCAAAAGGTCAACGTCGTGACCCCATTATCTTTGAGGCGCCATATCTACATAAAGGTGCATGATAAACGCATGGTGACGATGGACCATTTATAGTAAATCGAATGGTCTAGTGACTGACAATGTCTATTGTTTAGTTAAAATAATAGAGAAAGATGAAAGGATCATTGCTGCTGCACAATTTGAAATTGAACTGTTTGATTTTTTTTTCTACCAGTCTAAACAGCTCAATATTTATATGGACGTATACTGTAAACTATCGAAATGCATTGGACAGACTCCGTGTTCGTATGAACATTATCTTGTTACGAAATGCAGCCACTTTAACACAGCTCCACATTATGGGATTGCCCATCCACTGGACCATCAGTTCCATACTGGCTCCAAGCTCAAAAGCAAAAAAGTGACGAAAAACCAAAATGACGTAGACAACACCACACAAAGAATAAATGCTTGTACAAATTGCAACCTTGTCTAATCAACAATAAGCTGATTCCAAACTACGCCATTCATGAACATTCTTGCCATGACTACTATGATCATGATGATGATGATAACTACAAATCAGAATTCCCACGCCTCCTGGAAAACCTTGGAATTTTTTCCCTTGATTTTTTCAGGATCTGGGAAGTCTTGGAAATTAAAGCTCGAAGCCTTGGAAAGTCCGGGAAAACTAAAAATCCTAAATGATTGATGAATTTACTGGGCCTTTCAAATAAACAATGTGTAGCACTAGTTTAGCACTTACTTACTGAAGTACCACAATGAGATAAATTTCAAAATATTTGGCATTCCATACGCCTTTAAGGAACTGAGTGGATTGGATGTATAATATAAACATTATACAATATTATACATAATATTTAATTCAATGGATTACACTCCGAATGTACGGTAAGTAATTGCTGTTTGTCTTTATAGTTAAACATTGGCGGGCTCCAAGAAGGTCCTGAAAAAACGTTTTGATGGTTTTAGAAAGTCCTAGAATTTTTTTGTTAGCAAGTGTGGGAACCCTGATGACTACTAACAGAATAGGCACAGACCTCTGTGGAACCACCTCCGGTCTACTCGACCAATTCCACACCCACTCCGTGCCGGCTGCATCACACTCGTCCTGCCACACCCACACACCCACAGGTTACACTCACTCATCTACTAGCAAACCAATACCAACTGATAAATGTATATGAGGATAATCATGTGATTAATCATTAGAAATCTTCACTTGTCAATCAAATTTTCACCATTAAATTGTAAACTAAAAACATGTCACTAATGAAACATTATAAACTAAGCACAACAAATATGATAACATGAAGATGACAGCAGTAATTCATAGAATTTATACAGAGCTAGATAAATTGATAATTAATGATACAATATTAATAAATTTCCAATTTTCTTTAGAAATACTACTAATTAACAATATTTATCGACTGACATTGGCGGCGCTACACCAAGGTGAGCCAGGGAAGATCCACCGCCCTGGCTCCCCACCTGCCTCGGTAACAGTAAACAAAAAATAAAAATTCATATCTCAACATATCTGACCATTTTACTTGTTTGATTTTGACAATGAAATGATCGGTGACAACACTGTCCTTTAGTCGCATGTAGGCTTATTACTTGCTGGGGTTCATTTACTTACTTAACTGATATCATTCTTATTTCTACATTTAATCAATCAATCAATCAAAAAATAACCACTTACAAAAACAACAGTTGATGTACAACAAAACCTATAAACTAAAATAAAATTTGAAGATAAAATACAAATTTTAAAAATTAAAAACACTAAAACATTGCTTTCCATTTTTTACAATTTCCTTTTTCATTAAACGGTTGTACAGCTAAGGGGGAGGCAAAGGGTTCAGCCCTTAATTCCTCACGTAAGACGTAAGCACAAGTATGAACTGCATTAAATGTGCCAATTTGGCAGCTGATTCTCAGGAAAATAATTAAAATCATTGCCACCAGATCTCACATTTTAAAGCTACAATGCAACAAATTTCATTTTGGCTGGGGCTTTGCAACAGACCCTGTGGTGGGACCTTACAGCACTTCCCCAGATCCCCTGGCTAAATTTTAGGGGTTTTACTTCTAAGCAAGTGTGGCTCGTTACTTGAACGGTAACGTGTCGGACTTGTAATCCTGAGGTAACTCAGAGGCGCAGGTTTGACTCCGCACCAGGACACTGCCGGGTAACAACCGTAGGCAAGTTGTTCACACACATATGCCTCTGTCACCAAGCAGTATAATTTGGTACCAGCTTCACCGCTGGGACGTAAACAGGCACACCGCGCGATACACTGGCCCCGTATCCATTGTCTCGCCATGTAAAAACTGGTGTCTAGCTGAGGGCCTTAGGAAACGAAGATCAGCGCTGTAAGGCTTGGGAAGGACTTTACATTTTTTTTTACTTCTAAGCAAAGAGAAAGGAAGGAAAAGGCAAAAAGGGGAAAGACAATGAGAGTTAAGGAGGAGAGAGAAAAAAAGAAGAGGGGATAAAAGAAGAAAGACAAAAAGGGGGAAAGAAGGCAGGGACCCCTATTCACTATGCCACTGGATCAGGCAAACTCTTCGTGACACCAAGGAGTCCGGGTGACCTAACCTGGCTTGAGGATTTTCTGATCTTGATCTGGCTTTTTTACTGCTTTGGCGCCACCACTGTCAACTGATTGCTAAAAATTGTATCAAAATTAATCAATAAATTAATCAATTGATTACTGTAGTGAAGAAAGACAACAAAAACTGCAGAGTTCAACTATTGGTTGTTGTTATCTTTTACAATGAAAACTAAACCAAAACCGAAAAAATGACGTTAATGACGTAAGACGAGTTAAAAATCCAATTATGTACAGTAAAGACAGCGTTTCATCACACTGCCTCAAAGCAACTCAAATTTTCTTCGACATAAAACGCCTGATTTCATCAGCTCACAAAAACGTACACCGCGTTCAACAGATTTGAATCCCCACTCATTATTTAGTTTGGGATACCTTGCAAGAACTTGTCTGTGAAAGAAGGCGTAAACCGTTTTTCAAATCTAAAAGATCTTCAAATTGTTATCGGAGACAAACGGCATGATGTCGACATCAGACAACCAGAATTTGAAAGCCGTACAGCAGTGGGAAAAGCGTCTAGCGGCAAAGGCAAAGGAGAATGGAGGACCTATTTAGCACATTTTCTGCTGATCAGTTGACTGATGATTCAGCCAACTTTGACGTTTTGGCGTAGCCTGCGTATAAGCGGCAACGCAAATGATGAACCGCTTGCAAAAACTGCTTTATGGCAAGTGACGCTATTTTGTTTGTATCACAGCTACTACAGAAGTGTTTTAGGCGAAAATTCCTACATATATTCGAAGATGTTTGGTGATTACATATATGCTTTTGCACTAATTCATTTCGACTGCTCGGGTGAATAACGCATGCAAATGTTCGGGACGTTTTTTTCTGCGCCACCCGGTATTATAACAATAATTGTATTACCTGTGAGTTGTCAGCGATAATTTCACTGCTGGGGCTTGGCGCTGGGCTCCTTGGGCTGCACATTATAAACATTAATTTTCAGTGGCACAAAAAAGTATTTATGACCATTAAAACAAATATATTTGCTGAACATCATTACACACGTAAGCTACAATGCAAAGTTCAAAGCTCAGTCGCTAATTAAGTCGTAACTTCTGACCAGCAACCAGCATATCAAACAAATTTCTTTCTTCATGACACTAAAATGTAGTTTTAAGTTTTACAGGATGACTAACTTTAATATTCTGATTACACATGTAAGCAACCGTTTTCTCGCTCGCTCGTAGGTAAATCTCGCTCGCTTTTCTCGCTCAGCGAGATGAGCAAAAAATTGCTAAGTTCCGTTGGAAAATTCTTATGTGGTTGCTTAAAATTTTGCAAAATACGACAGAGGATTACACTTCTGTCCCACCTTGTGGATTAAGTATTTTTGGATTTCAACATAGTTCAAGGTCATTGATTTTTGTGTAAATCAAAAGGACTTAAGGAACTTTTTATTAGTGATCAATAGCCATCTTGCACCATTTATGAGATATGGCGACATTTTGTTCAAAATTACCAATGTTTTGTACCCTTCTCATTTAACGCACTCAATCGAGATGACCCCTGTCGAATTTCTTGAAATGCTTTACGAATCTTGGAAGTAAGCCTGGAGGCTAATTTGTGGCAGCCAATGATGAAGATTTGTGATCCTAGCTTAGCGTTTTGATACAATCGCAGAGTGTGACTGATGAACAAACAGACAGAAAGATGCCTCAACAAACGCTAACGCGCGTAAAAAATCGTGTCGTTTTAATTTTTGCTTGCTTTGACTCGCTCACAAGAAAAATCTCGCTCGCTCTCGTTCGTCCCATTTCTCGCTCGCTACTGCTCGCTGTCGCTTAGAGGTCTAATTCTGATACGTTCCAAACAAACAAATAAATGTACAAAACATCAGTTAAAACACTTGTTAACGGCAACATTCAAAACAAGCACAACAAAAACAGCAACAATCACAAAAAATGCACTGGTCAATCAGGTTTAATGCAGCACATATCAAATAATAAAATCAACAACTACAGTGCTGACCTCTGTCGACTGGACCAGGGACTATCAATGCGAGATGATGACCCTGACTCTCTCTGTGCATCGCGCAACAATTTCTCCAGTGAATAACTATTCAATGTTGTAACTTTCACCAGTGATGGCGAAGCAGGCGCGTGACCGTGAGCAACGATATCAACCCATGAACCTTCTGTAGACACAAAAAAATATGACATTTATGTCCTCGCCTAATTACGCATGATTATGGATGGTGTTGCAGTCTAGTGTTCTGGTATGAAGTTAGCTATGTATACTGGAAATATATGCTTAACAGCTGAATAAGCATGCATAATACACATGCAAAATGCTAGTCATAACCTAACCATACTAAATACGGCTGTGATTATACATCCTGGATATTCAGCCATACATTTTGCTGAGCAAAACCTTGGCATATAAGAAGGTAAAACTTGAGCAGATGATGAGGCCGTCATTATAGATAGTGTCACTAGGGATGTGAAAAAGTTTGTATTTGCATTCAACAACATGTGAATATTCGACAACTTTGCAGCAATTCGATATACAACAAATAGTTGGGGGCATTTCTGGCGAATACAAATATTTCATTTCATTCAACTTGATTGAACTTTATTGAATTTTAAATAGGAAATACTGACAATAAAGAGAACTCAGCACTCTGGATGTTTCATTTTCTCGACTGAACTGGAGTGACTGAACTGTGCCTTAGATACTGGTGCTGATTTTCACTGACTGAACACTGAACAACCATATTTGGATGTTTCACTTCATTCAAATACTGGTATAGAAAAGTTTTCTTGAGGCTGAATAAGTTCGCATTCGTTATTCGATGAATAGTACAGTTAATATTCACGTTCTACGAATATGAATAATTTTTCGCTTCGTCACATCCCTAAGTGTCACATCATTATTAAAACAGTTAATTCTCTGTCCAGTGCTATGCATAGCACTGGGCAGAGTATAAAATCACCTGTGTGCCTGTGCATGCGTGCGTCCAACTTTTCTTAAGTTATCTTCCTTCCACCTTCCCTTTCCCTTTCCCTTTTCATTCCCCTTCCCTTTCCCCTTACCCATCTTCCTTCCCCTTTCCCTTCCGCTTCCCCTTCCCTTCCCCCTTCTCCTTTTTTCCTTTTCCTTCCTCTTTCTATTTCCTTTCCCCTACCTTTTAACTTCTATTCCTTTTCTCCTTCTCCTTTCCCTTCTTTTTCCCCTTCACTTGCCCTTTCCCTTCCCTTCCCTTCCCTCCCTCTTCCTCTTTCTCTTTTCTTTTCTCCATCTTTCTTTCCGTGTCCACGTCCGTGTGTCCAATATTTGACGTCACGCCGATGACGTCACGTGACCCCTAAAGATCAAAATCATGAACCCAAAATATTTAAGGTTCAGTGTCTTCATGGCCGTGTAAAGCAGATGGTTTATAATTGACCATCAACATAAAAACTTTGTTATTGTAATAAAATAGCAAATATAAATATAAATGCACAAAACATCAGTTTATATACTTGTTAACGGTGACATGCAATGAGTGACACATCAAAAACAGCAAAAATCATAAAAAAGGTGATATTATTCTACAGCACATTGACAGTTAGATGATGTCATGGTGAGTGATATCAACTTTTTATGATTTTTGCTGTTTTAAATGTGTCACTCATTGCATGTCACCATTAACAAGTGTATAAACTGATGTTTTGTACATTTATTATAGTAAAGTGCTGGTGACAAATTGAGTGGTCTCGTGACTGACAATGTTTATTGTTTAGTTAAAATAATAGAGAAGGACGAAAGGATCATTGCTGCTGTACAATTTGAAATTAAACTGTATGATTTTTTTTCTAGAAGTCTAAACAGCTCGCTGATTACATTTGTAAGGACATATACTGTAAACTATCGAAATGCACTGGACAGACTCTGTGTTCGTATGAACATTATCTTGTTGTGACAATAGTAGACGTCATACAGCATCTGTTAATGAAACAATAGCTTGGGCTACTTTCACTGAACAGGCTGGAATGTTGTTTTTGTTTCAAATTTTCTAGCCCACAAACGCCTGTTTATTGGCCATGCCGGATCTATGCTGTGTCTATGACACAGCTTAGAACTAGGCTAGTCATAACCCTACCAATTTTACCAAATGTATAATTAGGGATGCTGGTTCACAGTGGCAAATTTTCTTGAGATATGTGGAACTTTTTGAGGCAAAATATGCGGAAAAATATGCAGAAAAATATGCGAAATTTGGCGAAATATGCGGTGAATATATGTGAAATATATGTTGCATATGCTGCATATATGCGGCATATTTTTCCGCATATTTCTGGCATATGCAACTTCGAGTGACAGAGAATCATAATCATGATCATTAATAGGCCTCTTCTGCACAGTTCTGACATTTTTGACTTTATTTGTTCAATGTCTAATTGTAGATACTGGTAATCGTTAGCCACCAAAAATATTTAACGGTCTTAAGACAACATTGGACAAGAAAAATGCGATCGCATATGGGAAAATATGCGGCATATGTGCAAATATATGCAACCTTTTGGATATGCAATATATGCAGCATAATTTTCGCATACACGAGTTTAAAAATGCCATTATATGCGGAAAAATATGTGATATGCGAGTTTTGGCAAAATAACCAGCATCCCTATATAATTAGTGGAAGGCATAAACCTTCACGTTTACCATATATACTACACGCATGATGCCAGTCTAATTTATAATTGTCATGTCTGTGTTGCTGTAGCATGCCTGTGTACAAGATACTGTAGATAAATTACGTTCGATCAGTACTGCGGTCAGTTCAACGAACTGAAAAACTGGTGACCAAATTTACTATCGTCAGTTCGCCAAACTGAGTTGAGAGAATCAAAATTTACTAAAAGCAGTTCAGTGCTCTGAAGTGCAGCTAATTGCGCTACTAAAATCAGTTCGGCCGCACTGCTATTGATTTCACACCACCACCAGTACTGCATTCGAGATGGTGAATAGATTAACTAATTCGAAAGTAAAAAAAATATTAGGAGGACTTAGTTCTAGTAAACTCCTCATTACCAGCGCTGGCTGCTGAAATGCAATCTGTGCAGGTGGAGAGAGATGCGACTTGTGCAGAGCGAAGTTCTTTCTTTATAAAAGATGGACTGAAAAAATGATTAAGCGCCACAATTCTTACTCATATCTTTTCAAAATACTGAGAGATTAAAAACCTTTCAGTTTACTCTCAGCTGGACAGTGGCAGAAGTGACCATATAGCCTAATGGCCTCCTTGTGTACTTACACCATGGACCTAAAATCTTACTGTTACATTTTAGTCCTGCCATACCGTCGACTGCTGACGAGGTAAGTCTGGGAGTGTCAGTGGCTGCAGTGTAGTGAGATCAGCTCAGGGCGAAATCACATGGTCACTTACTCGTAAATCTTGCAGTAATCATACCTTATTGCACATTTCACGAATCTTTGTCGTCAGAGGTTTCGTTTGTGTTCTGGACACACTAACTTTCTGAAATAGTAAGACGGACTTTTTAACAACTTCAACATGAACTTTGCACAAAATCAATGTATTAACGTAAACATTGCACTAGACTGTCATGGCAGTCGTAAACATCCGCTAATATAACGTTACGTAACACCAAACATTATGTGCATCAGACACGCAGGCGTCTAAAAACTGAGAATGACCAGGTTTAGATCTTCAGACTTAGGTGCAGAATTAGGGTTAGTTTTAAGGTTAAGATGAGGAATAGGGTTAGGGTTTGTAGTCGCATTCAGTTGCCACCGATTGATGTCATAATCATTCTTGGAGAATTAGGGTTAGTTTTAGGGTTAGTGTTAAGGTTAGGTTTAGGTTTTGGGTTAGATTTAGAGTTTGTAGTCGCATTCAACTGCAATTAAAATAACTTAAATCCAGTACAATCGGTGTCGTAATCATTCTCAGTCGATAGATGCTTGAAGTAAACAGCTGTGACGTAGAGATCGCATTGCGTGCACGTGTACGATTTGTTGCAAAAAGCGTAAAACGATTGCAAATATTTCTTCATTTTCGGATTTTAGACATCTTTAGCAGTTGATTATCATAAGTGAAATCAAAAATTTGCGAGTAAGTGACCATGTGATTTTGCCCAGCTCAGCTCCTGACAGTGACGGAGGCAGGATGTCAACGGCCCGGCGGCGTCGGACATTATTCGTTTTCCGCGAACTGAAAGTAGCAAATTTTGCGTTGCTTCTATCAGTTCGCCAAACTGAAAATAGAATTAACGATTACGTTTTCACGTCTGAAGGGCCTAAACATATTTATTGACTACCGAGAGATTAAAAATGGCTAGCTAACATAATATTATGTAAAGTTACTGGTAGCACCCAATAGTCTGCCGAAGTTTAGCCAGTTAGATGGTGTTTTATCAGCTGGGCCAATAAATATGACCGAGACCATTATGACCGCGTTTTCACGATGCTAAACATCTACATAGACAGTGACAGCAACCGTTTACCATTCAAACTCTCTGAACAACTATCTGTACTCGATCTAGACGCCATTCTGCTATGATTGCACGTAAAATATTCTTTTAATAATTCAATATCATTGTTCGAAACGAATAAACGCAGTTGTTGTTTACTGTGACGTCACTCTCGACTCCATAAATCACGTGATATTACAGTAATAAAGCGTATGGGATGTGGGACGCAGGCAATCTAAAGCGTAAAACAAGAAGAAGATAATCCTTTCTTGCCTTACGCGCTACATAACGTGTGTCTACTTTACGTTAAAAACAAAATTTATTTGGCTTAAACATTCAAATACAAGTTTTGGCAACCTTGCAACAGGGTATGAGCATACTATCAGAAGTTACTAGACTTGGGGTTACCGCCTGGTATTGTAGAACTGTTGGCTGTATGGTATGGTGGTAGTTATGCCTGTGTCAGATGGCGAATGTGTATGTCCACTTGTTCCAGTCTAGCTGTAGGTGTAAGGCAGGGTGGTGTACTGTACCCAGTATTGTTTACCGTGTATGTAAATAGTATAATACTGAAGCTACAGCACTCTAACTACGGTTGTATGATTGGTTCTCAGTTTCTGGGTTGTATTATGTATGCTGACGACCTTGTTTT
>Ga0056128_1012581_pt1 | contig 10325 bp, 6 predicted proteins | sample WorMetLIZISLAND2_FD_71113 | JGI IMG/M metagenome (GOLD analysis project Ga0056128, IMG submission 71113) | Marine gutless worms symbiont microbial communities from Max Planck institute for Marine Microbiology, Germany - Olavius geniculatus... ... | reverse complement strand
ACGAATCAGAAAGGCGGACGAACTTTACTGCTTGATGGATTTGCCTACACAACTCAACGATTAGTACTCGTACAGGCAACTGCCGGCAGCTCTCGGCCACGGAAACGCAAACGTTACGAACGAAGCTCTAAATACACAAATCGGAAACCTCATTGACAACTATGCGCACACTGAGATTGGCCACTTTCTGTGCGGGATTGCTCACGATGTTGAAATACACATATAGGTATGACAACTTTTTTCTTTTTTTCTTTACAGGTGTTGCGACAGTCGCAACATATTGCGCATAGGCTACTGTTCGCCGTTCTGACTTTCGCCATTTCCATTGTCGACATTTTGACTTCAACATTATCATTGTCGACATTTTGACAGTGCACCAGCTGATCAAGTCACTGAATAAAGATACAAACAAAATACAGTTTTTAGACAGCTGTGTTGACCGGCGGCCGAATTGTTGTGCGGCTGAATCGTTGTTAATCATAACCATGCCAATCGCCACAGCCTACCTATTCCCACTGCACGACGCTGTTACTGGTAATTGCATTTCATCCGCTGAAACTCAAACTTAAGTTATGGAGGTGTATCCAACAAAATATAAAGACTCCGTTTTATAGGAATGCTACAATGCATAGACCTGCCATCCGCTCAGCCCGTGTTTTTTGTCAAAAAAAGCCTACATTCACCAAATTTTCAGGGATTGTAGGGGAGGTCAAGGGCTAGCGATCTGTGAAATTTTGGTAGAATCTTACAAAAAGGGGTTGTGAAGGAAAAGGGAGAAGAAAAATTTTTTTAACCCTGCATATTTTCCCCATTAGGGGAGATGGGGACACGAACATTTTTCTCGCAGATGGGGCACTACCGGGCCCATACACAAGTAAAATTTCAGACCCCCAAAATTTACGTGGGGTGGGGGAGAAATATTTAAAAAAAATTTTCTTTTCTAGGGGTTAAATGTGCCGTGCAGCAGATCTCAGAATCTGTAGGTAATATCAGTTTGCTTTTTGTGCCAGGTTGTTGGCTATAGGTCAGTAATGTCAATGCAGGGGTAAAAATTTTAAAAATTGGGTTTATTATTAACAAATCACCCCCCAAATGTAACCCAATTTTTTTGACAATTTTTGACAAAAGTTTTCAAAAATCGTAATTAATTCAAAGGATGGCCCAGAAAGTTCTAGGTGCGTATGTGGACCAGAGTTTATGGTCGCTATCATATACGACTGAAATGCTAACCCTGGCCCCCCTCCCTAAAAATTTTGGAGGGTCAAAATTTTTCGTCATTTTTTCACTTTTGGCTTCACAAAATTTAAACCAGTGGTTCTTAAAATAGAACCATTTTTTGATGAGTCAAAATTTAACAAAAGATAGAAAGTTATTATTAGTTTGCAGAGAGGTACAGGAGTGTGGGGTGGTCAAAACACATCTGGGTATTGTAACCCCCGAAATTGTCCCACCCGATTTTTGGCCAATTTTGGCCAAATTTTCCAAAATTGTCAATTATTCAAGGGATGGCCCAGAAAGTTTTACGTCTGTATGTAGACCAATGTTCAGGGTCTTTACCACATTTAATCGATATACCTACCCTACCGCCCACACACCCTTAAATTTTTTGGGGGTCAAAATTTTTGTCATGTTTTTACTTTTTGCTCAACAATATTTAAACACGTTTTTCTCATATGGGTGAAAGATGGATGAAGCGATTTTTTAACACATAAGATAGTATTTATAGCTTTATCCAAGGACGTATAGACTTACAGGGTAGTTAAAATATATTTGGGGTTCTGAACCCATAAAGTGACCCACTGTAGGTGATATTTTGGATTTCGACAATTTGGCGCCATCTGGTGAGCTCAGTTGTAAACTAAAAGCCCTGACGTCGATGCCACATGATAGGCCAGGCCAAGATAAACAATGTTTGTCCCTGACACTTTTTTCTTAGGGGTCACCGTTTAGTGGCTAGAGCCAAAAACCCTCTTTTTGTCACGAGAATAAACTAAGTCCAGTCATGAGACCTTAATAGCTAAAATAAATTTCAACAAATGTTTCAGACGATTTGTTCTGATGTGGTATGTCTATAAAATGTGCTTCTATGCCATGCATTTTTGGGACCCCAACCACTCGTCATGGCAGCCGATTTGGCACAAAATGTCTACTTTAGCACCACTTAGCGACTTCAGTTAGAATGCCGTTGGGCCGATTTTTTGCATTTTCATACACAGTGGCTCAGTTAAAAAACTGCCAAGTTTCAGCTTTTACCTAATTCCGGTCAAATTTGGCGTTTGTTTCAAAAGGGCGAAAAGTCCAATTTGCCCGGCCATTGCAGTCTTAGAACTTCGCCGACATGCAACTGAAGTTTGACTGGACCAATTTTTGATAAATTTTTTACATGATATTCTGTTGTTGATTCCCCTTTTGCAGTTTCCCCTACCCTCACCCCATTTTTTGGGGGGGGGCAGTAAAATTCTGATTTTTTGTCTTTGCCATTTCTAGCTACCTCACATCGAAACTTAGCACTGATGTCTTGTTTTCGTTTTTGGCATTGAACTTGCAATCATCAGCTTTTGGGTATAAATCTGAGTCACATTGCTGCCAGTAAGTAACAAGACAGCATACATTTTGTCATGGTCTTGGGTGTATTAAATACAAGTGGAATGAGGCATAATAAGCTCTAGACTGTGTTGAAATGTACTTATTTTATGACTGATTAACGATGTGTGTTGCAATAAGCAGATGTGAGATGTACTTTCATCATCGCACTTAACTGGAGTTCGATTATGGGTGGTTATAACACTGCAGAGACTGTGGTGAAAGATGGGAGGTCATGCAATCAATGATGCATTCGTCTGTAGTCTTACCCCTGTTGTTTTGTACCCAATCCTTGAGGTAGGTCTGTGGTATTGTAGCTGTCGGAGTATCAATGATTCCCGGACTGCGAAAGCGTGGCATAATTCAGCAAGTGATGAAGCAGGCTGGTGAGACTGTGTCTGGTCTGCGCTCAAGCAAGGACAAGTCCACCTGAGCCAGCAGCCAGCTGCTTTGACAACTCACTGGCATTAGAGATTGATTGACCCAATCGTCTGTTTTGTCATTGTTAGTAACCAACCTAATATGCTTGGGATAGATTTCACGAGTATGCTTCCTGAACAAGACATAATTAGGTGCTGGGCCTGTAGTGAAAAAGTATATGCTGGACTCTGGACCCTGTTTCATTTCAGCTGAAATAACCACGGACCTGCAGTGCTGGTAACTGTCTGTTCTGTTAAACAGTGGAGTGCTGTAAAGTCGCGGACAAATGTCATGAAAGTCACCGACACAAACGGTGACAAATCATGAAATCATGAAGTTTTGGTGAAATCGCGGACACAAATCACGAAAGTCGCGGACACAAACCATCTCGACATGTCGAGATGTTTGCGACGAAGTTCATGACAAGTCCGCGACGAACCCATTCGTGTCGCTTTAATGGAATTTAGTCCGTTACAGTGCACGAGAAAAGTCTGCCACAAAGTCCACGGACTTTGTCACCGACACAAATCATGAAAGTCGCCGACATGATTTGTGTTGCGGACTTTCATGATTTGTGTCCACGACTTTCCCCGCAGGGAAGTTTCGGTGAAAGTCACAAAGTTGGTGTAATGGAATTTGGGCTTAAGGGAGCTACGCATGTAACAGGCAGAAATACAAGTATCAGGCTAATATCTAACAGAACAAAGAGCTTGTAGTGACAGGCGTGGGCTTATAGTATCCGAGGATACAGTGATGCAGGCGTATTTCTGAAAGATGTCCAGGTTTCTTGGAAAATTCTTGGACCACTACTTGCAAATGTTGCTCGTTCTTAGGATGCAGTAAATGCAAAAATGTGTGCATTGGCAATAATAACTTGTGCACAAAATATCAAAATCAAATCAAATAAACATTCGTAATGGCATTGCAACCAAAAGGCTGGATTATGACTACATAAAATATACTAAATGAAATATAGTGTATTTGTTGCTTTGCATAAGCAAGTTGTACAGAGTTCATCAACAGAACTGTTTTAAATGCAGCGAACAGCGGTTATGGATTACAAAAACTATTAAGAATTATTCTGAAAGTTATGTGTTTAGATGAAAGTTGTTCAGTGTTGTGGAAGACGTGAAATGATAAATTAGGTTGGTCTCTAGTCATTGTCATATGTCTGTCCAGACTTTTAGCAGTTGTCCTGTTATGGCTTGTATCTGTCTGTCTGGCCGTTTGTCTGTTTGCTTAGCTCTGTTGTTGATCGATCGCATGTGTGACTATTGGATCTGCATTCCTGTTGTTTGACTGTAGCAGTATTTACTAGTGATTGCAATCTTGGGATTGGAAATCCCAGGATCCCGTTTTGTGATTAGGCTTACAGATTGGTCGTTATTTTGGTATCCTTAATTGACATATTTTATGCACAGGGCCCCTACGAAAGGTATCCGAGCTGTAGAGAGTGATAGTGACCGTCAAAATACAAATTTTTGGCGACAGCACGTAGTAGTACTCTAGTGCTCATAAAATATTTTATTTACCAGATGGCTAAAATTCTTATTTCTGTCGTCTAATACACGAAAATGTACAATTTTAACTAATTTTTATAATCTCGAAATCCCGTGATCGAGATGCTGCCAATCCCGGGATTCAGGATTGGCGAAAACGGCCGGGATTTGGGATCACAGGATTGCAATCTTTAGTATTTACACACATTTATGTTTATGCACATTTTAAATATCCATTTTTAACTTGTCTCTCGGTTTTTATTTTCTTCATTTTGTTTCTAACCTTTGATCATGCAGGATACATCGGTACTTATTGTAGGTCCTACGTTCCTGTCACTATTCCACAAACTCACACAGTCATGAACTCCATTTTAACGACCATTTTCCAGGTGAGCCTGGTTTAGCCAGTTGTAACTCGATTGTATACCTGAGTTGTAGTTTACACATAGGTGTGTTTTGAAATCTCCTTACATAGGCCGTAGCTCAATTAGTTGAATCATTGTTCACCCATCAGTTGCTTTGCAGGTTCGCACTATTTGCTGTCTTCTTTTGTCTGTGCACATATCAACTATTCCACTTATATCAGCTATTCTAATATTTCATTTTTTGCTCTCTATTTATAGATCTTGCCAGCTGGGCTGAGTTTTTGTCTAGCTGTGTTATTAGAATCTGGTATTCGATTTTATAGTGTTGTATGAAAGCATCTGTCAGTATTTCAAGGGAAGATCAACCCTTTAGAATATGCTGTTTTAACTATATTAGGCAATCGTGTCATATTAGTGAAAGCCGCAGTTAAGCGTATATTGCATTTAGAGAAAATGCTTCTCAGCAGGCACATAAAAACGTAAATGACTTGTGGGTTTCTGTGCACCATTGTAGTGTGCATAGACTTTGCTAACTATTGATATTAACTAGCTTTCTATTTGACCTTTGCTACATAGTCTACATAGACATGCTTCCTGTAATCTCTCATTTTTTTGGTTTTTTTGTGCATTAAATTAGCAAATACCAACAGTGTTAGTCGGTCACATTTGTATTGTCTGTTTATGTTATTGATGCTTGATTTTAATTGTGGGTATTGTGAACGATGATATGTGGCACTAACCTTGTTTTTCTATGATATTTTGTTGTTTGCAGCCTGATCAAACATTGCTGCATAGCTAATGCTAAAACAGTTTGAGTTGAAATCGAATTGATCGGAATAGTCCGTGAATATGGCGTTTGTTTTGTATTGGCAATAATTGTTCATTTTCAGCTGCGGAGTATTTATTTACTGCTCGTTGTTGTTATTTCTGTGTGTTTTATTTGTTTCAAACCATTTGCCGAGGTATGTACATATCGTTGCTTGTTGCTGTTGTGCATTGTGGTATTGATATGGCAGCATTGTTGTTATTGTGTCCGTCTTTAGTTGTCCAGACATGCCAAGGTTGGGAAAGATATACCACTTTCCTTTTTCACCATCTGTTTACCTTTTTTCTCCTTTTTTCTGTCTCATCTTGTCTTTCCATTACTTCTTCCACCCCAGAAATTTAACCAAAAGGTATGGGGGAATGCTGTAGGCTTCTCCAGCTGAGCCCCAGCCACTAACACTTTTTGAGGTATGTGTCTTAAGCCCAGAAATAATTGCTCCTGTTTAAGAGAATTTTTCATCATTAATAAGCAAGAAAATGTTGAAAACGAGGTCAAATTAAAATGTGTGAGATGATGTTTTAGCGAAGGTGCTTAGACTTGGCATGTCTGATGTTGCTTTCCAGTTGCTCAGTCACATTCTGCTTCTTGCAGATGAAAATTACAGACAAGTTTTTCATCACATCGTCATCAAATATTGAGTCAAGTTCATGCTGGCTATTTTTTTAACAGTTTCTATGCAGTTTTCAGACTACTGTTTTTTGACTTTTTCTCTTTGTCGTGTTGTCCATGTCTGCTGCTGATTGTTGCTTAGAAATTGTTGCTGAAATTATGTTTTTTGTTTTATAGCTGTTTATTGCTGTTGTGAACTCTGTGACAACTAATGCATCAGTGTTGTAGAAGATTCCAGAGTCAGTAATTTTTGTGTAGCTGTAGCAGATCTATTAAAATTCTTGAGTATTAGTAACAGTATTAGTGGCCGTGGTAGCCAGCACATTTTTGCAGTGATGCGACATCAGTTAGAACTGTCAGTTACAAGAAATACTTAGATTAGATATAAATATGTACATTAATGCATCAAACAGTTTAAGTGTCGTGGTAAATTTGTTGTCCTATAGCTAAGCTCACATTTCTCAGTATTTTAGCCAGACTGATTTATATCAAGTACTAGATACAGTATGGTATTGATTTTGGGTTAATATGTAAGCTGTTGAACTGACGACGGAGAGTAATATTTAAATCCGATTGCATTGCAGTTGTCCTATGTTGGTGAAGCTTGTGAAGGAGTATCCAACGGAATATAAAGACTCCGTTTTATAGGAATGCTACAACGCACAGACCTGCCATCTGCTCAACCCGTGTTTTTTGGTCTAGCAAAAAAGCTATGGACCCTACATTCACCTAATTTTCAGGGATTGTAGGGGAGGTCAAGGGCTAGCAGTCTGTGAAATTTTGGAGGCAATCTGACAAAAAATTTAACCCCTTATATCTCCCGCATTAGGGGAGACAGGGGCAGAAAAGTTTTTTTGCAGATATGGAACTACCAGGCCAGTACACAAATAAAATTTCAGACCCCAAAAGTTTACATGACGTGGTGGAGAAATTTTTCCCTTTTCTAGGGGTCAAATGCGCCGTGCGGCAGATCTCAGAAACTGTAGGTGATATCAATCCGCTTTTTGTACCAGATTGTTGGCTATAGGTCAGTAATCTTAATGCGGGGGTAAAATTTTTAAAAATTGGGTCCATTTCCAACAAAATGCCCCCCAAATGTAATCCAATTTTTTGACGATTTTTGACAAAAGTTTTCAAAAATCGTAATTAATTCAAAGGATGGCCCAGAAAGTTCTAGGTATCTATGTGGGCCAATGTTTATGGTCGCTATCATATTCGACCCAAATGCCGACCCTGACCTCCCTCCTCTAAAAATTTTGTGGGGTCAAAATTTTTCATCATTTTTTTACTTTCGGCTTCACAAAATTTAAACCAATGGTTCTTAAACAGAAGCATTTTGGCGAGTCAAAATTTAACAAAAGATAGAGAGTTATTATTAGTTTGCAGTGAGGTACAGGAGTGTGGGGATGTCAGAACATATCTGGGTATTTTAAGTCCCCAAATTGACCCACCCAATTTTTTTCCAGTTTTGTACATATTTTCCAAAAATTGTCATTAATTCAAGGGATGGCTTAGAATGTTCAAGGTCTTTACCACATTCAATCGAGATATCTACCATACCGCCCCCGCAGTGCACCCTTAAATTTTTTGGGGTCAACATTTTTTGTGTTTACTTTTTACTCAACAATATTTAAACCTGTTTTTCTTGAGATAGGTGAAAGATCGACGAAACGATATTTTAACACATAAGATAGTATTTATAGCCCTTTCCAACGACATATAGATTTATGGGGTAATTTTAAATACATTGGGGGTTCTGAGCTCCTAAAACTCTAGGTGATTTTTTGGATTTCGACAATTTGGCGCCATCTGTTGAACTCAGTTGTAAACTTAGGGCCCCGACGTCGATGCCAGACAATAGGCCAGGCCAAGATAAACAATGTTTGTTTCCGACACTTTTTTCTAGGAGTCACCTTTTAGGGACTAGAGCCAAAAACTTTCTTTTTGACCGGTTTGTCATGAGAATAAACTAAGTCCAGTCATGTGACCTTTATAGCTAACAAAAAATTTTCAACAAATAATTATATTTCAGACGGTTTGTTTTGACGTGGTATGTCTAGAAAATGTGCGTCTACGCCATGCATTTTCGGGACCCCAACCACCCGCCAGGACGGCCGATTTTGGTACGAAATGTCACCTTTAGCACCACTTAGCGACTTCAGTTACAATGCCGTCTGGCCCATTTTCCGCATTTTTGTACATAATGGCTCAGTCAAGAAAACTGCCGAGTTTCCGCTTTGTACCTAATTCCGGTCAAATTTGGCGTGGGGTTCAAAATGGCGCAAAGTCCAATTTGCCCGGCCATTGCACAATCTTCGAACTTCGCCGGCATGCAACTAAAGTTTGACTGGACCGACCTTCATGAATTTTTCACACGATATTCTGTTGTCGATTCTCCCTCTGCAGTTTGGGTAACACCTTACCCTCATTCCCAAAATTTTTGGTGGGTAAAGTTCCGATTTTTTCACTTTGCCATTTCTAGCTACCTCACGTCGAAACTTAGCACTGATGTCTTGTACCTGCTTTCTGTTTTAGGTCAGCGTTACCCCTCCCTCGACTCCGAACATGCTGTGAGTGTTCTGTGAATCTGTTTAGTATAGAGAACAACTCACACAATTAACGTTTGCTTTGCTTGTTGCCTGTGGCCTTAGTTTCTCAGTCAATCAAATTCACATGATTATACGTATGCACATCGTTTTGCTGCAGTTGTGTTTAAAGTCAGGCTTTGCAACCATTGTACGCCGTTTATAGTGCTGACTGCTGGACTTCACATTTCTAACATGTTAACTTTTGTACAGTTTTGTCACTTATTATTGTCACTGTTGTCTAGTTTTTGATCATCATGAATGATCCCATGCATAATCACGAATAATTATGTCTTTGCCTGTTATCAGGAAATATTGTTTTCTGGTGGCTTCTTTCTACATTGTATGCATTTATGAGTTGCATTACATTTTAGTAATGTTGACTGCAAGATGACGTGTCGGTGGTGAAAATTTGAACATAGATTACAGCTTTGCAAGTTTTCCATCTATAAGGCTGTAACTATCAACCAGTTGTGTCAGTATACAGTTCACAGAATGAAATGATGCTAATTGTGTTGATTTTGTTGTGCATAGCTTTGACTGTTTGCGCTAGATGCAGTAGATATTGGTTGCTGGTGTTGTTCGCTGCGCAGTTCGAGCTGTTGCATTGTGTCCGTGTGTGGTAGAGCCAGGGGCGTCTATTCCTCTCCCCTTGAGCTATTGGAGCAGGTTCCCATGTCGTTCCGTCCTTCTCCCATTATCCGTTTTACCATTCCTTTTTAAATGTTTTTTTTTCATTTGCCGCCGCTTTTTGTTTCGTCAGACTTCTTAAATCTCTTTTGGGACCCGCGGTGAAGCACTGTAAGCTCCTTCACTGATGGCTGTCTGCGCCCTTTCAGATGTTTCCTCTTTCTCTTACTTTCACAATGGAGCATTTGTTCCACGGTTGATGCGGTGTAGACGCCCTTATATGCAGGTGTTGCGTGAGTTGCTTAGTGTAGCCTACCCGTGATGCACCTGCAGGCTCTAGCTGTCATCTGTGGCATTGATTGACAGTCGTAAGCCTATATCATGCAGTCCGTGCAGTCGGTTTTATTGTTGTCATCACTGTCGTCTCAATCAACACTGGCATGTCGTCGCATTAAATCACACACAGTTTAAACTGCCCTGTGCGACAGTGACCATGGTGTATCCTGTTTCGGTGATGTAGTCGGAGTTTAAGTCCGGTGGCTTTGACTTCGTGTTCAGATCCAGCAGGTAATTTTTAGTCCAAGTCAGAGTGCAGTAAGTGCGACGATACAGACTGCATTCACCATGTGGTGAGAAACAACAACACAGCAGAATGTTAATGACACCAGAAATTAAAAGCGCCGTTAGTAAGATAAATGTACAAAACATTAGTTTATACACTTGTTAACGGCAACATTTAAGGACTTGCACATCGAAAACAGCAAAAATTACAAAAGGTGATATTGCCCGCATCACACTGACTGTGTGT
>Ga0056128_1012579_pt1 | contig 10328 bp, 5 predicted proteins | sample WorMetLIZISLAND2_FD_71113 | JGI IMG/M metagenome (GOLD analysis project Ga0056128, IMG submission 71113) | Marine gutless worms symbiont microbial communities from Max Planck institute for Marine Microbiology, Germany - Olavius geniculatus... ... | reverse complement strand
GCGCGCTCGCCATGCCTCCCCCCTTTGCCAAATCCTAAATACGCCACTGGTTGTGTAATACTACACAAATGTCGTGTTTTCGCCCCACTCCTATTTATTTGCTAGAATGCAACTGTAAGCACAGAATTTTTACGCGTCTTAGCCGTCGTCTGGGCGTCCGTCTGTTCGTCCGTCCGTCACACTGCGGTATTGTGTCAAAACAACGCAAGCCAGGATCACGAAAATCTTCACCGTGGATTGGCGCAAGGACTCTAATTTATCGTGACAAAATTTTCTGCGTCTGGGTGAGGGGGTTTCCCGCGAACAGGGGTGTAAAAGAGAGGTACCCACTAAAATTTGCTTATTTTACTGCTATTGGCTCGTATAGCATGTAAATGGTTACAGATAGGCACAGACATGCTGCTCATCATAACAAGCACTGGTGACGAGCTTCGTAAGAATGTCAACATCGATGACCTTGAATGACCTTGAACCCTCCTCCAAAAAAATAAGCTGTTTTAGTGATTTTTTTTGCAATTTCCGGCTGTAACACATTTTAAAAGTGAATTGCGCCAAAATGGCTGGAGACGGACCAAGATAATCTGCGCATTAAATTTTCAGCATTAAGCATAAATTTTATAAATGCAAGTTCCGACCCCCTAGGTTCAAGGAGGGTGGCACACGCAGGCGTCAAAAAGAGGTATCCCTTAAAAAGTGATTATTTTACCGCTATTGGCTTGTGTAGCGTGAAAACGCTTGCAGATAGACGCAGACATGCTGCATATCATAACAAGCACTAGTGACACGCATTTTAATGGTGTCAACGTCAATGACCTTGAATGACTTTAAACCCCAAAATAGAGTGTTTTACTGTTTTTGTGATTTTCGGCTGCGAGGCACACATAAAGAGTTCTGCGTAGAAATGGCTGGAGATAGACAAAAACAACCTGCGAACAGGAACTGCTAAGGCTCTCGCGCGTCTCATGAGCTTTGCTCAAATTACTTGTTTAGCCTAACGGTATAGCAATGAAATAACAAAAAAATGCTGCAATACAATGAACCAACTATGCACCTACCAACAAAACAGTATGACGAACATGAAACTAACAATAGACAGGTTTCCCATCAGTATTTTCCCCCACTTTTGATCGATTCTCTGACAATTTCCCGACAAATGTGAAGTATAAAGTCATTTCCAGGTCTTTCTCGGCAAGTGTTGCGCAGCCTGTGCGTTGACGTGAGCCAGCTAGTGTGGTCAGTGTGACAAAAACAAAGCAGAAGTCAGTAAACTGGTTCAGGGTTCAACGTCGCTGTCGCAGTGCAGCGTTTTCATCAGTTCCAGTGCAAACGACTTGATGTCAGGACACGCGTCAGAAACCATCCGAGATAGCACCTGCTCACTCAGCTGTGCACAATCACACATACTTGCAACCACCATTTCAGCAAATATCATATCTTATATCTTTATATTCAACTGCCAGAGGTGTAGTGGCACAGCAGGGGGAAGACATCTTTCCCTCCCCCAAATTTTAGCCTGACAAAAGTTTATCTTATTGACAGAAAATTGTCTTTCAAAAGTACGATATCTGGGGATAGAAATGTGCCATTTAGGGAGGGATTTATGGACAAAAAACGAATTTTGTGCACCCATATCTCTTGTGTTCAAAATTTGCTACTGCGTGTCGGACAATTGCAACGTCGTCGCCCAGACCTTTTAAACTGACGACGTCGCTGATGTCAACCTAGACTTTGTCATCATATTCACAATTAAAAACCAACTGAGACAAGAAGTATTGTTACACCACGTCCCAAAATTAGCAGCACCCCTACAGATGAGTTAGTGTGAAGTCGTCATGATCGATTTTTACAAAATTTGAAACAATCATTGACACAATCATTCTGAACTTGTCTTTAAAGTTTGAGCTTGAAGTGGTCACCTTTGGCCTCAATGCAAGCTCTTAGTCCAAGGCGGGTACGCTGCTGCTTGATCCCTTTGTCAACAACAATGCACTAAACTTATCTTAATGTAAACAAACTCTGACCTCATAATGACGTTACATTGAGCACACAGGGTAAAGTGCATAGGTCATAATGGGTGTGAAAGTAAGTAATGTTAAGATAGTGCAGTGTACGGTATTTTGTTGAAATTTATGAACTACAAACTGAATTAGACGTGTTTGAAACAGGGGTGCCGCTAATTTTGGAACACGGTTAGTAGCGGTTTCAGGCCCGGGCCAAGGGAAAGGACACAGCACCCCAGCTTTGCTTCAGCCCCCCTCCAGTTTCGTGCCTGCCCATGATTTTTGCAAAAATAACAAAAATTTTTGATTTTTTGGCGTTTCCAAATTTTAAAAAGCGGGCAAATTTGCGGCTTTCATTGAACGTCCAAAAACCAAAGGTGTTTCAGCTTCAGGGGGGCGTCAATTTGAGACCGGACTAATATTATACTAATAGTGACTGGCGTCGAAGTCGTTATTGGAAATTGTCTCCCCGTCTATCAGGCACCGTTATGCAGATATGGCGCCTCAAAGATAATGACAATGCAAGCACTTTGGAGGTCACGTGACGTCATCGATCACGTGACTATTCGACTCGCGGTGGTCGACTTCCTATGGGTGGTCCATCTGGCACCGTTATGGAGATATGGCCGTTTGAAGTTCTTCCAGGAAGGCTCTTCCAGGAACAGAGGTCGGTCGTCTGTCGGTCCTCAATATTACACTGATCTCATATACTCCTCTTCGCTACATTAGGAACGTAGCGTGTGTGGAGTATACGAACCAGACATAGACGTCAGTTCAATTAACCTCCCACGGGTTGCGTATGGCGAAATAATGACAACTTATTTTTCTATACACAGTGCACTGAATGAAACTGTTGCTGGCCACTAACTAACGTAATGAGAATTTAACTGTGAGTCTGTAACTATTTTACACCTTTACACTTTAAATAAAATAAAATACTATGAAATACAGCAAACACTGTGATGTTCTCAGAAAATGTTTGCACCCAAAAGTTTATCATTTGCAAAATTGATGGTGTAAAAATTTTGACAGATTACAATACATGGGTTCGGTTAGGTCATTCTGTATTGCATCTGTTTACGCTTTAGTTTCTGGTGCACAGTACTGCGCCACTGATGGACGGCCAGGCTGAGTTGACCTGCCAAAATGGTTTATCTGCCTGCTGATTAGACACAACCTGTCAACCGTTAGACCATTAGGCCAGCAACCCACCAGCATGCTAACAAGATGAACGAATGACGAGATCGACTCACGACTTCTCTGGCCTCGTGTATGAGCGCCGGAGCCGAGGAGCTGTCCCCCGAGTCACAGAGCACTGACTGGATCAGTCGCAGAGCATTCGCACGACACTCGCTGTCCAACTCACCTGGTACACAATACACATGCTGCCTCAGTAATTCACTGCGTCAATGAAGCCATTGATTAACCAATCGAAACTCAGTCAGTCAGTCATCTCAGCATGACTTTCTATACTGTAGGCTATAATGCAGATAGCTGTGTCTTGAATTACGTAACAGCAGCAAAACTACGTACCTACAGTCGTAACACTGAATTCACGATATGTTTTTGTACGTTAACTTAATGTAGGAAAATTTATGCAAGACCCCACATTGTTACGCAACAGGGCGTAAGATAAAACGTAAAACTCCCATAGTCAGCAGGACTCTGTCACAGCTCTGCGTCTGTAGAGCGGTGCTCATCTCCGCTTCAAGGTCCACAACCAGCAGTGAGCCCCAGCTCAGTTACACTGGCGGTAAACCAGGCCTCTCCCATATACTGCCATTACCTTCTCGGCTGGTACCAAATTATACTTGGTGACAGAGGCACATGTGTGTGAACAACTTGCCCAAGGTCGTACCTGGCAGTGCACCGGACTGGAATCGAACTGGGGACCTCCAGCTGGTCACGCTACCTTGCCTTGCCTTGCCTTGGAGTAGTCCGTCAATTACGACGATGACGCTGTGCTAGAGTTCAGTCGGGTGTGGTTTCGGAGGTGGCTGCCTCTACACTACCAAGCGACACAACAACAGGGGCCAGGGCGTAATCTCTACCCTGATTCCGCCTTTTTGTTTACAAGTTAGGAGCTCGTGTGGAACAGACAAACGTACGTACATGCAAAATCCACAATGTAGCCTATTAGGACGGCCTCATAATAAAACGCTGTGAGTAGAGTACAGTATGGTAGTGAAATGTGTGAGATGGCGCACTTTGTACGATCCATGCGAGCTGAGTGATGAGGTTCGACTTGGCACGTAGATACTTGAAGCCTCGCAGGTTTATGCTCACATTGTACATTGTCATCAGCATCAGACTGCAGTCAGCCACAGAGCACAACAATTGACGTCATTACGCGTCAACAATGTTTTGACTTCCAGTTCCCTAAAAACCTCCCACCTCAAAAATATTGGCGCAGTTTTTTTGTTTACTGAGAGAAAACTGCTTGCATCTTATTACACAGAACGTCACGAAACAATAAACAAAAAATAGATAGCAGCCGTAGCCCGCAGGTAACTCCTAAATGCTAAATGCTATTCGCCAGGTGGCATCACCATTTTCGGTTTTGCAGCGGTTCCACTTATGCCCCCTTTAACGCAATGGTAACGAAAATTTCAAAGTGATCCAGAATCCAGGATTCCTGCCGGATCACCCCCAAAATTTAATCACTTATAGCTTATGCCATGCCCGACATACCCTCAAGATTTCAGAAAGATCCGTCCATAACTTTTTGAGTTATTTTGTACACAAACAGACAAAAACCGGCAAAAACATAACTTCCTTGGCGGAGGTAAATATTCCTCCATCCCTACCAGTAATTTTTCACAAGACTGCAATTGAAAGTGGAAGCATATGAATTCCTGGTTAAAGCTTAGCTGCAGTGTAAGTCTCGAACGTATTTAACGTAGGGCCTATTACAATTAACGCAACTATTGGAAAGCACTTGTCAATCACAAAAACACTTACTGCACCAAAATACAGATTTTTAAACAATCAGTTTAATGCTTCTTTTATTACATAATTTAAATAACTTAAACCTAGCCAATAACCGGGCTGCATCTGGTGATACTAGGAAATGATTACACAGAATCAGTCATTATGTAGACAGACTTTTAATTAGCATAGAAAATTCTAAGTATCACGAAATAATTTGATGTTCAATATTTAATTACTTAGCTAGCAAAACCAGCAGGAAACGTGATAAGTCTGTTGCATACTTCTTAAGTTTGTATGCAAGTTTGGGCGGAATGTTGAAGACTGCGCTGAGAAACACATCTATGACGTGTCTGCCACAGGCTTTAGTCATCAACAACTCACGGCCGTACGCAGTAGCCGCTACGTCTGTGAAAAAAAACATACAAACGACATCTGTCTGTCACGGTCTTCAGTCCCGCCTGTACTGTACATGACTGCAGCTTTACTGCAAATCTATTCAACCCAGAAATAACGCAAACCGTTTCATCATCATCAAAATCATTATATTCATTATGTCATTTAGGATGATCGTTCTGTGTTTGTGTAGGTGTTTTTAACTGTACAGTGTGTGTATGTTTCTTTTTTTTCTCTCTCTTATTATCAGGCTGTGCTGTTTTGATGCGAAATAAAGTATATATTTAAAATAAACAAAACAGAATTTCAATAACAACAAACAATTCAATCGGAAAACTGCCATAAAAGCTCACTGGGGGGTGCCTGCATTGGCGTTTTGGCACCTCCCTCTAAAATTTAGCCTGTTGTGAAATTTCTTCTTGTTGGAAAATTTTCTTTCAAAAATACGAAAAGTCGACAATTCTGGAGAATTTAGGGCAAAATTAAACTTTAAACTTCGATATTTCTTCTGTTGGAAATTTGCATCTGTCCGTCAGAAAACTGGAAAACCGCAACTTCCTGTTCCGTCTCCCCAAATTTTTTGGCCCATGACACTGCTAGCTGCCAGTGTAAGTAAACCGTATATTGAAACAAAACACGAAGAAAAAATATAAGTGCAAATGAAATTAACAACAAAGGGGCATTGTGCAGAGCTGCAACAGAGTCAAAACCTTTAAAACCGTTAAGCTTATCACACTGAAATGAAATTAATGTCAGATATTGCCAATATAAACCAGAAGCTGCACAGCTGAACATTCAAATTTAACAAGGTAGTGTGGCAACAAACTGGAGGTGAGGTGGCAGCATTTCTGCATCCGATTCCGCAGTTCATTGCTGAATGCAAAGCAAAAGAATAACTGAAACTGCCAAAGAGAGAGCGATATGTTTACTGGTGATAACTCCGGACAGAGCTAGCACTAACTGTGCCTCATCAGTGCTGCTGAACGTTGTGATGTTTCTGTCAGAAAACAGCTGGGCGTAGGTTTCCACTGTCACAGAGACCACCGCCAGAAACTCATCCACCATCACCTACAGTGTACCATAACACACTAACACCATAACACTTCACACCATCAGTATTGTGACTATTGTCATGGCAGTGAGAACTATTGCCACCCACTAAATTTAAACCTGTCGGTAAATCACCGTAATAACTTTTTCTTATTGCAAAATTTTCGTCCAGTCAGGGCCGAAACACCCCACTTGGAGAAAATTTAAGGCCAGAATGGAAAATGTAACCACACAAAATCTCTTTTGTTGGAAATCTGCAGTCAGTTGGAAATTTTTCGTGTCTGTACTTTCTGTCCTGCCTGCTTTTTACGCGCAAAAGCAGCTACTGCTTTCAGCGCGTCTTAGCCATCGCAATTCTGTCTGTCTATCCGTCCAAGGCCCTACCTCGCACCGTTACTGAGATACAGCGACTTATTGGCCAAAAATCGCAAATTTTGCCCACCCCCTCTCATTTAGCGCCCTCGTTCGGGGTGACCCCCTTCGAATTTACGAAAAAGCTTTACAGTTCCTGTCTTCCAGGCAGCCGACGGTGAAGATTTGGTGATCCTAGCTTTCACCGTTTTTGACTGATCCACCCGTGTGACAGATAGACAGACGGACGGACAGACAGACAAACAAAACTGCGATGGCTAAGATGCGCTGAAAGCAGTAGCTGCTTTCGCGCATAAAAAATGTATGCCTGTCTGCCATGACTGGAATTAATTTATGAGTAATACCCAAACTCCACTACTTCGTTGTCGTGAACTTTGTTGTACTGCATATGCTGCACGATAAATCGAAGCAAGTGGGGCTAAGATGAGGGTCGGTGTGTGACGCTGCATGCTTTCTGATAAGACATAAGAGTACTGACATGTGATATATGGACATCAACATGCACCGAGGCTGCTGTTGACTCATTAGCAACTTACCTAATGCGCGCTTACCTAATGCAACCTAGTAATGCGCCAGTCTAATTTGCACTGCGAATGGGGTGTTAGGATGGGCGGTCTCAATAGGCCAAAGTGAGGGGCGTCAGCCTGCAGCAGCAGCACCAGCAGTCTCTTGCTGCTGTGAGTGTGACATCAGCATGCCGGACGGACAGACAGACAGACAGACAGACAGACAGAAAGGACATAATAATGAGCAGAAAATAGAATGGCTTATAGCGCCAGTGTGCACGACAGTTAAAATAACCGAGTAACTAGTCTACTACTACTACTACTACTACTACTACTACTGCACAGACTCACTCCAGTGAGTAGTGACTCGACGGCGTCATCTTTGCGTGATACTCGCCACAGCAGAGTGGCACACGCAGCCCCCATACCGGCACTGTATTCAGTCTGCTGCGTCAGCTGGTTTGTCACCTCGTTAGCACGACTTGCCTCTTCAAACTGCGCCTTCAATACACGTGACGTCACGTACAACCGCTTTACTTTCCTGTTACAGCAGTGTCTGAAAAGTTGATGAATTCATTTTATTACTAGGTCAGAAAAACTGCAACAGCAGTGAACGGAACAAGAAAATTTGCAAAACATATCTAAACAGGTGTTGGTGTGCAGTCGTGTAACCAAGGAGGGCCCAGGGGGCCCAGCCCCCCCCATCCTCCAGACAAAACACAAGCATACGTATTAACTGCACAAAATTTGCCAATTTGGTCAGTTTATTTTCGGGAAAATCCCACTTACATTTTTAATTTTGGTAGAACTACTGACTTTGAGTTGATTAGCAAGGTGCAAATAATAGGTCTATATTGCATTTAATAATTAAACTTCTTTCACTACATCCAATGTTACTAGCTTATCTCTACTGGCTGAGTTGCGCACATGCTTATTGGTTGGCTATATTTGTGTACCTTGTATACGAGTTCATGACAAATATGACTGCATAATAGGCCACCACTGTGGCAAAGTCCAGGAGGAAAGTCATGGCGGAAATAGTAAGTAAACTGTGGGCGGGAGGCACCTTGCGAGCAGAGTTGAGTTCGTTGTGTGTGGCATCATATCTGGACTTCCAATGATCACGCTCCACTGACATCAACTGCAGCTGCTCACTCAAACCACACACCTCTGCACAGCCATTCATCACATCACTCAGTCAGCTAATCATTAGATCAATACATCGACCAATCATCATTTATGTTATTTCTTAGGTTTAGTCCTAACCATGCTACAAAACGCTGCAAAAAAAATCAATGCATCAGTCAGTTAGTCCGTCAATAAATAAATCAGTAGATCAGTAATGCGATAAATAAATAAATTAATCTAGCAATCAATCACCATTTGTTACCTGTAAGCTACATAGCACTGCAAAAAGACTGTACTGTATTTATTTTGTTACAGCTGGTACTTTGTGTCTAAATTATCAGATTCATACCAGGATACAATGCTATTGTGAATTAATATTATGATTTACTGGTATTAAATAAGCAGTATAACATTATACTGCACGAAAATTATCTTACATTAGCACAGAGTGATGAGAAGACAAGGTTATTGTACCAAGTTCCAATGACTGTGCACTGGCTACAGCATTTAGCAGTTCTTGGTTGAGTATTTGAGGAAGTAGACTTTTCATAGTTCTGACGACCTGCTGCATCTTATCCAAGTCCTTCCTCGGTACCAGAACAGAATCATCATCCCACTGCTTACCAGCATCAGTCTGTCGTACAAGCGTCAACTGAGATCATTCAAGTTACACTACAAAAGGTGGGCAGTGTCAAAAATGTACCAAGCATTTTCAGACAGGTGTGGTTTATACGGCGCTTACACGATGAAGCTGGCTCGACAAGCGCTCTCCTAGCACTTATCAAGCACTAATCAAGCCAGTTTGCGTACAGACTGCAATGGCTTAGCTCGTCCAGCATTCATCAAGCATTCATCAAACACATGTCAAGCACCCATCAAACCAGCTCGATGTTTGCTTAATGAATACTTGACGATTGCTCGACAATGCAATCTATACGCTTGAACCGCCTTTATGAGTGCTTGATGAGACAGACAAGCTGGCTAGTTGAGCTTCATTGTGTAAACAGAGTATTACTGATAATGAGTTTATCTGAAGCTGGTTGTTATCCAACAACATTATGTATGCAGTGAAAATGCTCTACAGGGTGCAGCAAAAGAGTGGCCACCTAAAGTTATTCGTTGTTCTCAGCAACCATTTAGAAATTCAATTTGAAATTTTATGGATTTATTTACTAAAACCATTTAACTGCCAAGGAAAATGTAATTCCGTTGACAAACGACTTTTTAACATGAACGCCTAGCTTACTAATTTTTCAGCATTAAAAAATGTTCAAGCTAAAAATGCTATTTAATTTTCAAAAACCGGTTGCCAACTTACCACGTTGCTGCCGATGACGTCACAGTGACGTTTTGATAAACAGTAATTTATTTTGTTTTTTAAATTATCACTAAAATACTTTTTTACCACACCCTGTATAGTATGCAGTCTAAAACAGACAATGCAACAGGCATTGAAACAGATGTGCAGCTGGGTTAGAAATGGAAGCTACTAATACACCAATAAATGAACATTATGGGTTACAACAGACACCTGTCGAGAGGTGAAGATACAAGTATTCTTGAGTTGAGTGAACTCATTCTTGACAGCTGTGAAGTTCTCACAGACTTCACCAACCAGCTTCACCTGTAAACATCAACACAACAGACCACCGTGTACCATCAATGTATCAGCTAACGGCCACGACTCTGCAGAACAGACCTTTATTTGCCAGCATACTGACCCAGTCCATTTCCATTTTATTTAAATCAGGCAACGTGGCCCATACACACACACACACAAAGAATAAATACACTACACAATAAAACCTAGAAATAAAACCTATAGAACACACAGTATGCAAGAGAAAGCTACACACAAAACTTTGTTACAATACACACAAGTCTGTTATGACACAGTTCTTTACATCTCAAAAAACTCCACTCAGCATTATGTTGGACAGTGCAGAAA
>Ga0056128_1012577_pt1 | contig 10330 bp, 9 predicted proteins | sample WorMetLIZISLAND2_FD_71113 | JGI IMG/M metagenome (GOLD analysis project Ga0056128, IMG submission 71113) | Marine gutless worms symbiont microbial communities from Max Planck institute for Marine Microbiology, Germany - Olavius geniculatus... ... | reverse complement strand
ACCATTCGATGACATATAGTCTCGTTAATAAGTGTGCCAAAAATTATTATAATCGGACATTCATTGTTCCAGTTATTGCAAAAAATGTAGTCACATGCTTTTTTTGAGACACAGTGTATATGGTGCAATACATATATCAAATAAACACAATATATAATACAATTGACACATCAGTTTCGCCTCACTGGCGTGATAACAGATCAGACTCAATGCAGTTGCTGATCACATTATATGTCTCTTGCGCAGCACTTCGTTGATAGTTGGCATCAAGTAAGCGTCTCCGACAGTTCATGAGTTCAAGTCTCGACAAGCACAGGCCATGCGAACACCACGGCCCTACTTGGCAATACTCACTATCGGACACGCCATCGGACTGTTCGATAGGCGTATCAGTCCTCGTCTTACGGCACGCGTCTGGTGCACGGCAGGGTCGCCTTTGCCGTCGCACGAGACCGTCGGTAGCCTGGATGCGAGGGATCTTCGCGTCGCACCTCCCGGATCGGTCGTCAAACTGGTCGACGATCTCAGCTAGCAGCTGGCGAAGTTTTTGTTGTTGACCGGATGTGTAAGCAGTCGAAGCTCTCGAAGCTCATCTCTTTTCTCCGACTCGACCAGAACCGTGCGTCTGTACAACTGACAACTAAAAAACACGGGCAAACGAGTGAAACACTGAACTGGATCTATTCCGTACACAGCTGCATTCGCGCACCCCTTAGCTGTATGGGTCCCAATGGTTACACCCTTGGTGGAGTACTGAACCCCCGAACACACGGCTATGGAAAAGCAACCAGCAGTAACAATAAACAGACACATAAAGTGGTTTGAGCAAATATACACACATTAAACCACACAGGGTTGGTGACGTTGCTGCCACTATTCTCTGGTCCTGCAGGTAAGCTGTCCACCTTCTCCCGGGCATTACTCTTAACCTTGGGTAGATTGGTCGTGGTCGTGACGTCACACACGTCACTTGCAACACAACTAGATACACTAGCTGTACCTGCTGCCACCTGCAAGCTACGGACGACCTCTACAGGCAAAATGGCGTTATAATCAGCTGAGCACAAATCAGTTACGGCACATTCAATCGGTATTTAAGGAACATCATCACACTCGACATCACTTAAACACACAGTCAAATTAATTAATGGGGCGCGGACCGTTTAGTCCTTCCCGAACTCGCAAAGAGTTGTATTACTCATTGAACCGTTGCAACACAATGAAAACAAACGGTTACTGACTATGGGTATCTGACAGCCACTATCTTTTAGGGCGACACAATCACACCCCGACACAGTCACGTTAACATACTTCAGAGGATATGTATGCACATTAACATCAGTATCAGTTGTACATACAGTATCAATGATCGGGTGATTTCCAAATTCTCAGCTATTAGGATTATTGTGGTAATCTTGCTCGCCGCCGTCCTCATACTGTACGCCACTTTCACGGGTCTTCACCTGAGTCGTTCTGTCCGTTGACACCAAGTTGACGCGGACTTTTCTGTTTTGCTCATCACCTCGGGGACCGCCTCAATACCTGCCTTGCCAACTCCCCCTGGAACCACCACATCTACCACTCGGCTCTGACGCACAATCTCTGGCCATGTGGCTTCATCCTGCGCAGTTGTGACATTTGCTTTGACCCAACATTGGAGGCGATGGTGGGCCGTCATGAGCGTCGGCTCGTTTCTGGGGAGAGTGCCTGGAAATGTGCCCAAGCTCACCACAGCAATAACATTTAACCTTAACTTACTGTTGTTTGTTTGCAAAACAAAATGTTGTGTCTCCTTAAGTCTTATTTACACCTTTCGAAAAGGGACCAAAAATGCTCACTGTATAATGCATCATAACTCCTAACTGATACTGATGAATGTACTTGTATGATTCGGCAATTATAGACGTCATCTGATATAACAAACCACGGTGGTACACGAAGTTGTGACTCCATTGAATATCGTCAAAGTATACGGTGAGTCGTCAATATCCGATTATCCGGTTTTCAAAACAAATCACTGTAATTGTCTTAGGTGGTGTAACAAAGTCCTCATATCGGTGATCAAAAAGCCAAGGTTTGACGTCGCCGTACGCACACCGTCAAAACTAATAAGTAACGCGTTTGAAATATGCACAACTCAAAACAAAAAAATTCCGTCCGAACAGAATGTGAAATCTCAATTTTGAATAAAATATGTGAAATAAAATAATAAATTGTGCAGAAAGTCATAGCGTATCATCGTCTCGTTTTCTGTCGTCGTTTTTTCTGGTTTTAGCCCGCTCATGACGTTCCAGCCAATAAGCATCACTAGCAACCTCGCTCACGTTTCTCTCGGGAATCCAAGAGGTACTGTTTCCTGCCACAGAACCTTGTAAAACATACGATTTCGTCTCTTTTGGTGAGTCAGTACCTTAACTATCTCGTGCCACTCCGGGAAATTTTTAATGGGTTTTCTATGCGGCCTGTGCATAACCTGCTTATACGTGGGTGGTGGTTGGCTGGGTACTGTCGAGGCAGGTAATTGAAAGGTTAGCCTCTCCCCTGAGCTACCTGAGTTAGGCCTGCCAACAGCAACCGTGTGCGTCGATTGATCTATAACAGCTGGCGTGACTGCCGCACTTGCAGCAACATCAGTTTTGTTAGTGCGAGCGCTATCTCTTCCCGCTTTACGAGTCGATCGAGTAAAAATTTTAGCTGAATGTTTTCTCCGCTTGACTGTTGGTGTGCTAGCTGCTGTATCTTGTGATTTTTTCTTTCTCGTTTGCTGAAGACTCTTCTGCATTAGCAGTAGTAGTCGGCCCGCCTGCGGTGGTGCGCCCGCGCGTAGTTGCGCTCGGCGGTACTAAAGTCTTACTTCCATTCGCACGAAAAGTCGCAATATGCGATTTGTCCTCACTGTTTGTCTTATCCGTCAAAAGTGGTGTGTTAAATACTGCGTCGTCATTCTCCGTCTGCGCAGTATCTGCAACAGTCTCAATGTCATTAGCATACTTAGAAAAAAGCTGATCACGTCCTGTTTCACACAGTTTAAGTCGGTTGCTATGGATTAAAGACGGTAGTGTTTTTTCGTGGCACAGTTTTGCAACTTGTAAATGCAAAAATTGGGGTAGGCCTTTAAAATCAGAAATAATCCAACAAATCTTTTCTGGACTTTATGACCAAGTTTAATTTTAGATGAAACTGGTTCCTGAAGCCAGACCCTATCAGAGGCTTTAAATGTGGGTGTTTCAACAACATTTTAAGCATCATGAAATCGTTTCGTGTCTTGATGAGATTGTAACTAATTTTCTCGTACAGTTTGACGTAAAATGTCCAACTAAAATTTGATTTTGTCGAAATAAACCTGTGCTGATTTTGGCAAGGTTTTGGCTGAAAGCAGTAAGTTATCTACCGTGAGTCTAGGCTCCTGACCGTTGCGCTGTTTTACACAGTTGAAGTCGGTTGCTATGAATTAAAGACGGTAGAGTCTTTTTCGTCGCACAGTTTTGCAACTTGTAAGTGCAAAAATTGGGGTAAGCCTCTAAAATCAGTAATGGTCAAACAATTTTTTTTCGACTTTATGACCAAGTTTAATTTTAGATGGGACTGGTTTATAAAGCCAGACTCTATCAGAGACTTTGAATGTGGGTGTTTTAACAGCATTTTAAGCATTATAAAATCGCTTCGTGTCTTGATGAGATTGTAACTGATTTTTTCGTACAGTTTGAGGTAAAATGTCCAACTAAAATTTGATTTTGTCGAAATAAGCCTGTGCTGATTTTGGCAAGGTTTTGGCTGGAAGCAGTAAGTTATCTACCGGGAGTCTAGGCTCCCCACTAAACACAATCTGGTACGGACTAACTCCTAAAGATTTTACTACAGAAGTGCGAAACGAAAAAGCAATCGTTCACAACAATTCGGGCCAGTTTTTTTTCAGCACTGCATTTTGTACGCAAACTATTCAGAATGTTTTTGTTGTAGCTTTCAGCCCTATTGTTCGTCTGTGGGTGTCAAGACAAGGTGAAAACCTGCGTTGCTCCAAGCAGCGAACAAAATGCTTTGACTAATTTCGATTTGAACGCGGCGCCTTGGTCAGAAAGCAACACACGAACGCCAAACATCATAAAAAAATTATCATACAGAAGCTTCGCCGTTTTGTCTGCACTAGCGGTTTTTGCAGGAAGAAGTATCGAAAAAAAGACTTTTAAAATCTACGAGAACTAATGCATATTTATAACCTTTTGACCTTGGTAATGACATATGATCTATGTGCCAGACCTCAAAAACTAAAGCAGGTGGTGTCATAGGTTTCAATGGTGCCTTGTGAGCTACACCAGGTTTTCCCGTCTGACACTCGATACAAGTTTTAGTCCAGTTGTGCACGTCTGCGTACATCATTGACCAATAGTATTTCTGTCGCATACTGCTGTAAATCTTGTCACTCGTGATACGGCAAAAATTCTCGTGATAAGAAAACAAAATTAACTCTCTCAAACTTTGTGGAACCATTAACTGTAAAGAGACTGGCTCTCCAGCGCTTTTTTTGCGTTGTCTTGGCAAGTCTAAGTGGTACAAAATTTCATTTTGTAGAAGGACTCTCTTAGATTGATAGACAACCTTACGAGCACCAGCGTGGTCTGATGATAGTATGCCGTCACAAAAATAGTTTAGGAAAACTTTGCAATTCGGACACGAATCCTGCATTTGCTGTACATCATATGGACTTAACATATTGTCCAAAGCGTCGTCAATGTTTTTTGTCTGTGTCAACAGTTTGATCGTCATCGAAATCATTATCCGATGTAAGCTTATCGAATGAGATAGCCCAAACGTGATTCAACCTGTACTGTAAATTATCGTCCAATGTCACGTTTAAAATAATGTTGATATTAACCACTTTATCATCGATGTCTTCGGTGTCTTCTTTTGTCTCAGTTGGCAGTTTGATTCGATTTAGTGTGTCCGCAACCACATACTTATTTTCTTTTATATGTTTTATTCTGTATTTGTAACATGACAATAACACGTTCCATCTACCTAAGCGGCCGAGAATGTGTTTAACGGAGTTGAAAAACTTGAACGCGGAGTTGTCGGTGCGGATTAAAAACGACTTAGGCTAGAAATATTCGTGGTAGTAAAGGACTCCAAAAACTAAAGCCAAACATTCCTTTTCGCAAACTGAGTAATTCTGTCTGATTGTCTCAAATCTCTGCTTCCAAATGAGATAATACGTTTATGTCCGTCTTTTATTATACTTAAATTGTAAGAAATTGACGTGTCACTTGCGTCTGTCGTCAATATCATCTCCTGCAACAAATCTGGCAAAGGTTATATTGGGGGCTTGCAAAGTGCTTGTTTCAAGGCTTGGAACGATTTTTCTTTTACGTCCGACCACACAAAAACACGTTTGTCTTAAGCAGACGATAAAGTGGGTAGCAGATTTTAGCGTAATTTGGAATATAACGCTCAAAATAGTTTGTAAGACCGACACATGCTCTCGCATCTTTGATTTTCTTACGTCTAGGATAATTTGGAACGATGGCAGTTTTCTTCGGGTCACTCTTAACACCTTTCTTACTAAAAATAAAACCAAGGTATTGCACCTCTGATTGGAAAAAAACTTGCACTTGCTAAAATGCAACTTTAGATTTGCTTCTCTAAATTTTCCAAAAAAAGTTTTAAGATGTTCAAGATGTTTGGCAGTTGATTCACTGACACAAATTACGTCGTCAAAATAAACAAGTAGGTAAGTACCAATTTGGTTTCTAAACAATTTATTTAGAGCCATCTGCATAAAATACGGACTTTGTCAGTGTTCCTGCGGTAATCTCTAATATCTGAAACATTCTCTATGGGGAGTAATAAACGTAGTCTTGCGAGAGCTTTCCTCTGTAAGCTTAAGCTGGTGATAAGCAGCTATGAGATCTAACGTAGATAGTACTTGCGCCTTGTTTCGTGTCATAACGTAAAGAATATTCTCGAAAAGAGAGAGTTCTTAAAATAAAGAAAGGCTAATCTTGTTCTTGCTAATCTTGGCTAATCTAAAGTTTTGCATGTCCACGCAGAATCTCCATGAGGAATCTCGTTTCTTTACCATGACGATAGGTGAGGCGAAGGCAGTCTTCTGTAATTACGCCTGCAACCAATAATTGTTTGTCCACGTGACCTTTCATCTCGTCATTCAATCGATAAGGTCGGCAACGTACTGGTCTAGCGTCAGAATAATTAAAAATATTGCATTTCAATAAATTGCACTTTGTTATGTCTGTCGCAGAGTATGCAAAAATGTCTTGGTAATTGTAACTCTATAAACTTGGAAAATGCATCCTCTATCGCGTTACAATCGTCAATGAGAAAACCTCGCGATCGCAAGTGTTTAATCTTTTCTGCTAGTGGAACTTGCGCTTTATTGACTGAGCCTGACTGCCGCTGCGACATAGGCGTTCGCGCAGTGTTCTGCCTAGTCAGTGTACTGTCAGCTTCCGTCCGACCAACAGCTAAGCTTTGCTGCTGCTTGCTGTGGTGTTGCGAATATTGCTGTTATGTAGGTTACCGCTGCAAATGTTTCCGCTTTCACTGCAGTGAAGGCAGCAACCGTCCTTCCGTCCATGAACAGCTGTTGTTTGCCGAGTAGATTTTTTTCTGTGCGCGCTCGAAACTGCAGCGAACTGCTCGGCTTGCAGCGAAACAGTCTGATTGTTTATAACTGGTACCTAGCCAGCGCTGCAGTGGCAGTAGTGATTACCCGCTCGAACTGTCTGCTGCTGCAAGAAAATATTCGTTCAACCAATGCAGTTTTTTAACGAGTCAGCTTTGCTGCTTGCCAGTAGTTGTACATCTGTCTGTGTAGGCCTACTACAGTTCACAGTGTAAAGCGTTTCGGCGCAGCTGCAGCGTCCACACGCCCTCCTTGATGAATAACGCGCAGCTGATTGCCGCGAAGGCTGTATACTAGGTGTGTCTGTTTCGTCTCGTACGAATGTAACAGAGCTCAAAGTAGCTACAATATAATTATGCGGTATTTTTTGGCAAGCTTTATTTTAAAGGTTAACGACACGGCATGTTAGTTTATTTGTTTTGGGGTTGCCAACTAATACCTTGGCCACATGAAACCAGCGTTGTTGAGGGGTTATGAATGGCTCGATCATTGCATGTTTACTCTGAAAGCGTCTTGCAGCCCTGTTCGTAAGCCGTACAAAAATTAGAGCTTTTGTTTGCAATTTGCTGTTGTTATGATTTTAGTAGAGACACTGAACTGCCGAGCGTTTAAAGTGATAATACTGTTGACCCATTATTAAGCGATATGCAATTATTTTGTAAATCAATGTGACAGCCAACTGCGCGTAAAAAGTCAATACCAAACAGTATTGGATGATTCAATTTTGCAACAACACAAAAATTATAAGTCATTTTAAAGTTTTTTAACCCTACATTTGCTCTTGCATTTTTAATAACATCTAACCTTCTGCCGTCAGCCGTATAAAGATTTTTTTCGGACTATTTTTAGTCATTCGTAGGTTATATGTTTTTTGTAAATTTGTTGCTAAGACATCTTGTTACTGAACCAGTGTCTACAATTTCCAAAGTGTTACGATTACTTACTAAAACTGGTGTTAAATTTTGCTGAAATTTTTATTCTGTTTCTTTGTTATTCGCCTGGGAAATGTCTGCCTGTCTTTTAGACTTTTTTAGGCCTAATTGCTAGATACTTCGCGGAATGGGTGGATTTTTCCCAAAATCAAATCCACAGCTGATATCAGCTTGCCAATTTCGTTTTGGGTTATCATGCGGAGTTGACTTATTTCTCTCATTTATTTTCACATCATATAGACACATTCGCGAAAAGTGACCTTTTTTCCCGGAATGATAACACTGCATATTCACAGCTTTGCAAAACTGTCTGCCTGGTTTATGGCGACCCCCGCAAAAACAACCGAAAATCAATGAAATCATGTTCATGCAATCAGTACTCGGACCTCTATTGTAGCGTCTTCTTGATGATTGTTGTTGTTCGGTGTGTTGACGAGCATCAGCGTCAGCGTCAATGACACAGCGTTGTGGCGGTGTTGTCAACACATGTTGCTCCAATCATGAGTTGCGTGATGCGTTTACGTCACCGTCCGCCATTCTCTTTTCGTCAGCTGTGCGATGATCTTCTGTATCTTCTGATTGTTCTCCTCAGTGATCTGTCGTATGTTCGTGAAGTCGTTAATCAACTTGTCGAGCGGCGCATCGCCCGACGGTGTCGTTGACATCTTTGTGATCGTATCAATTCTTTCTGCAAGACGAGCAGCCTTCAGAATCTCATTCATTGTCATTGCTTCAACTCGTATCACGTGTGCCAAAAATTCAGGACGCAGACCACGCTGAACAGCATAGCGTTCCACATCGCTGTTAATCCCGAGCAATTTCGCCAACTTGCGCATTGCAGTTACGTAATCATCCACGCTCTCTGACCGTCCTTGAACACGTTGATGTAGCTCGTTGGCTCTGCGCCAACGCAGAACCTCTGTGCCCTCGAAGCGTTGTTTCAAGGTTGTCCAATCAGCTTTGATCTCATCGTACAAAGTGTCGTACCAGTCACTGGCAGCGTCTTGTAACAGCAATGCCAGCAGACGCAGTTTGTCAGCGTCATCACTACCACGGTACACAGCGTACTTTTTGAAACGCCGTAGCCACCCACCAGCGTCCTCAAAGTTTGCACCCGAAACGATGACGGTGCGAGCGTTAAATCGTTCGCGCTGTTGATAATGATGGTTGTCGTACATGGCGATCCGGTAGATGCTGATGGTGATGTACTTGTTGTCGTAACGGACGTTGTTGTAGTCGTCATTTGTGGTTGTGTCTTAGCTCGAGCCAGTTCGTTAGATGTTACCGTGTTTAAACGAGTCAAAACAGCTTGGATCGTTACTGTCGGTTGAATCCGTCTGTTCACCGATGTCGTTGCGACAGTAGTTGTAGTAACAGCAGTTGCCGTTGTAGTCGTACCGATAAGTTTCGGTGACGTCACGAAGTTGGAAGTTGACGAGCGTCTCGACAAGCATGTATTCTGCAGAGCCGGACGCTTGGAAAGGCTGTCACGACGCCCCATCAGATTATTGTGTGGTTTACTCATTGTTACCGACAACAACTGTAGTTACTCGCACGACTCCGTCACAAAGTCAAACTTGACGAACGAATCGATAGCGCAAACGTGCTCATCGCTACCGACAATCGTGCGAACAGTGCAGTAACACGAACGTACAGCGTGGTAGCATCCGTTCGACTGACTATCTAAACAGCCAGCCAGCGCATTGTTTATGGCTATAGTATGTTGCGCTGCGCCTGCTGTGAAGCTCCCACTTACCGATATCAATGTTAATTATCCTGGCGTCCACGATGGTGCTTGTGGACGTATTACGACAGTAATATTAGAACGTACCCGTAAGTAGTGTAGATACCCGGGTTCTAACACTAAAAATTAAACCCGGCTTCTAACACAAAATCTAAAACCCGGGTCCCAAACAAAAAAAATCAAATAGCGTCCCTAGCACAATAGGACCTCTGTCAGCCGTTTTGACGACCTTTTCACCTTTCCCGGCCGCACCTGCCCACAGCGCGTAGCTGCGACGACAAATGTAAGCAGAGCGAGGGCGTCTCATATGCGACAGGTGTTACGGGGCTCGCCGTGAATTGATCACGTAAGCAATTATAGCCTATATAAATCGCTCCTTTCTCACAGTGTATATCCAGTCTACTATAAGACGACGTACAAACAACATGAAGCCGTACCAGCTAAGCGATGACAGAACAGTGTTAGTTAAGAAGAAGGAAAAACAGTTAACAGTGACTATCAAACATAAAGACTCTGTGGACAAGATCATCGAGTTTCCACCTAACAGGTAAATATACAGTTTATGTTTTCTTTACTGTGCTATATGTTTCCCATATATTGTTACTGTTCACTTTTACGTTCACTTTGCACAATTCAAGCACTAACTTACATTGCTGCCAATAAAGTAATTTTTTTATATAATTGTCAAGCCGCACTGTTTCTTAGTCAACATACCGGCCACTGAACAGTATATGTGTATGACGCCTGTGGAAAATCGAGTTGTCGATTTATTTTTGGCGTCAAATAAGCTTGCTGTCTGTATTTTTTACTGTTCGTGTTGTATTTATTGTCGATTTAGTCTTCGGTCGTGTTGGTAACACCTCTGCCTTGGTGTGCGTCTAGTAGTGCGTCTAATGCTATGTGTGTATACCACTGTCGTTGTATGGCTAGTTGTACCTGTACCTGTGTCTCTGAAAGTATGCATGTAAGTAAGCGTGTTGTATCATGCGACTTACGTTACGTGACTGTATTTCTCGT
>Ga0056128_1012572_pt1 | contig 10332 bp, 8 predicted proteins | sample WorMetLIZISLAND2_FD_71113 | JGI IMG/M metagenome (GOLD analysis project Ga0056128, IMG submission 71113) | Marine gutless worms symbiont microbial communities from Max Planck institute for Marine Microbiology, Germany - Olavius geniculatus... ... | reverse complement strand
GAGCGTCCAGACAGTTTACGCCCTCGTGGACATGATTATGTGTTGCCTGTTTGTAGTAAAAAATTGCATAAACAGTCTTTTTTAGTTAGATCACTTTTTGACTGTGTTTAATTATTTTATGCCATGTTACCTTGTCTAAATTACATTTCTCTTCTGTTGTGCTATTGTATTACGTGCGTTTGTCACATATTTTATTAAATACTGTGTTACTGTGTGTTACTGTGTGTTACATCTATGCGTCACTGTCAATTTAGTATGATTTTAGAGGTGGCACAAATTTATGTAAATCAAGCAAAGAATATTTAAATGGATAGACATGCAAGGCTGCGATAAGTTTATTCTATACACGATTTCACAACTTTTGACATATCACATACCTTTCTAACAGCAAACATTTCTAAGTTACAAATGCTCAGATATCTATGCTAAATCCATGCGTTACAGTCGAATCCAGCTGAATTTTAGGGGTAAATGATTTATGCAAATTAGGCAAAGAATACTTTAATGATTCGCTATCAAGTCAGGCGCTTTTTTCTAAAGCATCCTGAAACTTTTGACATATCACACGCCACTAATCGTCCCAAAGTTATCAAACAGGTCCGTTTTTTGGACCACTTTGTATGTGCACTGTCTGAAAAAGCAGTCCCCGAAATGATCTATTATGTGTTGAGCGGGACGATAAACCTCTACCTACTAGTCACATATACACTTATATAACACAGTTATATATAAAAAAACTGCAAACAATTTACTTAATGTTGTATAAAAGCTGATGTAAAACAGCAAAAATCAAAAAGTATAAGCACGAACTAATGTATTAGCTTAGACATTTAATCTGTTTTCAGTAGCCAGATAAAAATGTTTAAGCTAATGCAAAATGTTCGTGCTTATACGCTTTGATTTTTGCTGTTTTACATTAGCGCTTATACAACATTAAATAAATTGTTTGCATTATTTTTATATATAATATTTGCAGTTGTATTAAAATTTGGAAAGTTACCATAGCCTGTTAGTTTTTACTACAACTACAACAGCTACTACATAGCTGGCATCTTGGATTTATTTTGCGCAAACACATAGAATAGCAACCATGTTATGAGCAATAAATGAAATTCAAAATGGCGTCCACCACAATCTTAAACTTATTACTGTTGTCGATTATGGTCACGTAACCTAGCCCATCCAGTAGTTGCCGGCTACACTTCTGCAAAATTGCATCATTATATCTCAATCAGCAGCTAAGTTATTAGGGCCTACGTTTCGTGCAAAAATACAAAATGGCGGTCGTCGTTATACTGGGCAACTTCACTTTTTAACTTAGACTTTCGCTGAGCCTTTTCGCTGAGCCAAAACTAAACCTGAACGCACAAGTCTGTACTTAGACCAAAGTTCAACTAAACGATTAAAAAATGGCGGAAAACCGGTAAACTTAACAGGAAACAAATCAACCAATTACGATAGAACTTGCTTATTTAATCGCGCCGCGCACGCAAATGACTAATTACGTAACGTCTCACGTCATTATATAGCCATTAGTCCCATTACGGCGTTTATCCGTATAGAACTGTAAACAAGCGCCATGTTTTCGCTCAGCTAAAGTCACAAGTCGAAGTGGATTCCGGCTCAGCGAAATCACATCACTTTTTGACTTAAGTAGGTACTTAGACCGACGTTTAGACTCAGCAAAAGTTTCAGCAATAGTCTAAGTCAAAAAGTGAAGTCGTCCATTGAATGTTATTTTGCTTAATATTATGGTACAGCTGCATATAGGACGTTGAATTTTGTCCACCTGCCAAAGTTCGTGCAAATACATCCAGTAGCAAGCGAGTTATGGGCGATAAACCGAATTCAAAATGGCGGCCGCCGCCATCTTGAATTTATTATTATGGCCAATTTAGGTCACATGATCTATTTCAAGTAGTGACTGGCTACACTTTTGCAAAATTTCATTAATCTGCCTCAAACGTCAGCTAAGTTATTAGTGTTTATGCAAAAATCCAAGATGACGGCGCCGCCATCTTGGATTTCATTTTTGTTGAATGTTATGGTCTATCCGTACGTAGGACCATAAGATAAGTTCACCTGCCAAATTTCGTGCAAATACATGCATTATTAAGCGAGCTATGAACGATAAACTGAATTCAATATGGCGGCCGCCGCCATCTTGGATTATTATTTTGTAACGCTGGACCACCCACGAAGCCCGTTTGCGGTTCTAAACTTGCCCTTTAAATTTCGCATTGATCGGGTTTATACTTTCCGAGATATCGCGATTCGAAACCTTTGCAAATTTGGCTTAAAATGTCTATTTAGCCCCCCCCCAAAAAAAAATCATATTTTTGGGGAGTTTTTGCCCCTAGACTTTACTTTTTATCATCGAGACCCCCAAAAGGCACTTCCTTGCGCAGAAACACGCGTTTTGAGCCCTCATTGGTCGTGATCGGTCCTACGATGTGATCTGGACGCGAGGCGAAGAGTACAAAAAAGACAGAACCAAAAGTAAGCAAAAATTCGCCATTTTCGCAGACCCCTTCCCGTCGTCTCACATCAACCAAATTTTGCGTGCTGGGTCGTATCCCGGATATCTTTCTTGGTTTTGAGTTTCAGAAAGATCGGTTGAAAATGTGGGAGCAGTGGGCCGGGGTCGAAATTTCGGTCTTCCCATTGACTTGGCACATCGCTTGTTGTGAGAACAGCCGCAAACGACAGACACTGAAAATTTGCAACGAAAGAAATTTTGACCCTAAATTTCACAAAAATTTGAGGTCTGGTCCCAAATTTTGCTTGTTTGGACGAAACTTTTTTTAACGAAAAAAAGATTTTCCGACACTTTTTTGACAGTTCAAAATCTAGAGGGAAGCAACTAGGGAAACAATTGGCAATTACCCTCCCCCCGTTTCCCTGTCCACGGTCACGACGCCGCGTTCACATTACATTGACCGTCAACGGCGTCAACATCATCGGCATCAGATAGCAGCCTATAGGTCTATCGGCTATATGATAAGCTAATAATTATGATCGACCAAACCAACGGCAAACACGTCGAATACAAGACGATCGGCCGCAAGACGCAAAGGACCAATGACGTCATGGTCGGTGCGGCAGGGGACACTTCACCCTAAATTTTGGCTGTCAAAAATTGTTTTTGTCGAATAATTTCGTCCAAAATGTCAAATTTAACCCATTTATGCGTACGATTGGACACTTAATTTGACGGTAAATGATAAAATAATTTGGGCACTAATGGGCTAAGGCTGAAAATCTCTGATTGTATATGGTTTGGCGGAGTTTTCTCTATCCCAGAAATGGCAAAAAATACGCTAATTCTATCATGGATCCAGATATGGATCCGGCTTACCACCAAAACGTAGTCACCAATTCGAACTGGGCCAAATACGTGTACAACTTCTCCTAAAAATTTCAGCCAAATTTGCCTGTAACTTTAAGTGTAATGCTGTCAGCAAACCAAAAGATAGATAAACAAATAAATAACGCTTCAAACACAAACTATCACATAACCTCTTTGGCGAAGGTAAATATTCGGCGCCAGAACGCCGGCTACGACGCTTAACGCCGTTTTACCCTGTTTTTTCGGCGCAACAACATCATTCTCTGTTAGTCGGGGAGCTGAGCCTGACAGTTGTGCCCGTGCACCCCCTTGGGGATTAAACATCATGCATATTTTGTTGTACTCCAAAGACCGAATTGTGGAAAGAAATCATATCAGCAAGAAAAAAATTGGGATACAGAGTGCTTACCAGCTGTTCGTTGCTATGACAACCATAAGCCCATGGCAGCAAGCTTAGTGTGCTTATAACAGAGATAATCAATGTCTAAATGCGTCAAATATCATAGCTATAATAAGGTGTTTATACATTATTAAGTACAGTTCTAAAGGTGTATTTATTACATAGCAACGGTTGCTAAGCAGAGAGATTCTGCATAGCAACAGCCTATTCAGCAGAGGTATAAAGCATCAGCCAAATCTTAGTTACCACATGAATACACCGTGTTCGGATAAAAAAGAGTATAGGATATTTTCTTTGGCAAACTTAGACATATTTTCATAATTTTTGTCGTGAGTTGTCGAGAAGATTCATTTTATTAAAACGTTAGTTGGCCTAAATTTTTTCCTTACATTGCGATATCACTATGTAGTTTTGACGTAATTATGACGTCATCGAATATGCCGTTTTACTGTATTTTACGTCAAAAATAGCAATTTTTCAGATAATAACTTCAACAAATTCAAACGCACGTTTATAATTTTTGGTAGGTAACATTAAAAAAATAATGTGCAACTGACAGTGCACCGAACTACCGATAGTTAATCAGTGACGCCACTTTACCGTGAAAAATAAAACACTCCTTGTATTCTTATTTAACTTTGCACAAAATCAAAACAAAAAATACAGTTTTTAGTTTTTAGCTTGTAGCTGCTTGAGTTGTCAACAACAGTAACAAAACTCGCTATTAATCAAATGTGCAGTAAAAAATCATTCAAAATGCGCACTGTCGCAACACCAATGCATGCTGCAGAGATGACGCTGATATCGACTGCTGCACAACGACGTTTCCACAGGCACACAACGGCCAATTTTAACATGGCGAAAAGCACAACAAGGCTAAAAACATTTTGCAGAAATAATTTTTTTCTATGTTTCCAATCTATCGTGTTTCTTTCATTGCAATTTTTTTCGACAATTGTTCTGTTTTTCGTACTGCTGAGGCTTATTTAGACAGCACCTTACGCGAAAACGGCATTTCAATGACGTCACAATTACATTCGCAATACGTAGTGATAGATAAATTTTAAAGGTTAGTTTTAGATGTCTTTAGTAATACATATCATTGGTATAATGTGTGCCAAAAATTGTAAAAAAAGTAAAAGTTATTCAGGAAAAACTGTAGACTATTTTTTCCGGACACGGTGAAGTTTTGCCTAGCAACCGTTACTATAGACACCGTGGTAACTTAGTGACAAAGTTTTCATGACATAATGTCATTCGTTACTATAAAAATGAGCTTAAACGTTACAAACTGTCTAACACAGTGCAAAATGTCCTGCCCTATTTTTACCCTTAACCCTATTTCTAACCCTATTTTGACTATATATATACGCCGCGATTGCTTCGTGACAAATTTCGACAGCCATAACTTTATCGTAGACTACGGAAAGCCACTGACAACACCGAAAATTTCAGCGGGTGAACCCAGGGCCGTCTTTTGCCAGCGGCGGGCGGGGCCAGAAAAATTTATATCAAAAATGATATAATTTAATTAATTTGATTTTTCCCACTGAGTTCAAATTGTGACAATAATTCATCCCCTAAGTCGCTGACTAGATTGATCCATCGATCCATCGTCTGTTGCGGCGATCAGCGCCGTAGCGCGGGGCCCCTTTGCGGCGCGGGGCCCTTGGCACAGTGCCATTGTGCCACCAGTGGCGGTTTTAGGCCGGGGCCAGGGGGGACACAGGCCCCCAGTTTTGCTTTAAGCCCCCTCAGTTTCATAGCTACCCATAATTTTTTTGCAAAGATAACACAAATATCTGATTTATTTGCGTTTCCAAATTTTAGAAAAGTGGGCATATTTGCGGCTTCCATTGAACGTCCGAATACCAAAAGTGCTTCAGCTTCAGGGGGGCTTCGCCCCCTGACCTCCTGACCAGGGGCTCTGCCCCTGGACCCCGCTGGGGGCTCTGCCCACAGACCTCCAGTATAGGCTCGCGCTACCGCGCTCGCCATAGGGCCGTGCCCCCCAGATATTGCAAGCTAGAACCGCCACTGTGTGCCACCCTCCCTTAAAAATAGGCCTGGGTAAAACCCACTGGACTTGGCCCTTAAACTGCACGTCTTTTTCTGAGCGAAAGGAACGGCATTTTTGGATAGTGATCGTTTAGGCCCCATTTTGTTGACACTACCGGCGAGCACATAACAGATTCGTTAATCGCGCGGCTTTCAATTCATTCCATTTCATTTCGTTTCGTTTCATTTTAGTTCGTTCCATTTCTGTTCCTCTGTACACACCTTAAAAGTTTCGATATCAAGTCATGCAGATTAAAGCCTATTTCTTGCGCGTCCTGAGTGTTTCAGATGGCGGTGGCGGCAGTGATGGACGGTGGACTGGTAGCCAGTCGTTCGACCTGGAAGCCCAATGGCTGGCTGATGACGGCCGCCTGCATCAGTAACTGACGTCTGCCAGTCTGACGGCACGCGCTGAAACCATCCCCCGCATACAGAGACAGCGCTGCCTGTTGGGGCGTCTTGTAGTCAGGACTTGAATGTTCTCTCTTCGACCTCGATGTAGCATCCAAAATGTCGATTTCCATTTGCTGAGGTATTTTGTAGCCAGAATTTAGTTGCTGTAGAGTTGTCTTGTAGTCAAAACTTAACTGGAGAGTAGTACTGCAACCACGATTTGAGGGTCCACTGGTCTTGTAGCTAGGGCTTGACTGTTCTTGTTGGATGTTCGCTTGTTGAGCTGCTTTGTAGCCAGGACATGACTGTTCTCGCTTCGAGGAGGATTGAGTCGTAGCCTGGAGAATGTTCCAGATGCTGAACGACGGTAAAGTCGCCGACGAAAAAGACGAGGGAGTGGCATCCACGACACTGCAGGTCGCAGCACTGAAACACGCCGCTCTTCCAACTCTCGTGCATGATTCGTCTTCTTCGTCTTCGTGGTCCTCCACGACGTCTGGAATTCCAAGGCTCGGCGGCGACCGGCTGACGTCAGAGCGACGTTCATCCATGTTGCAGGAGACTCGTGAGAGATCGGCGTCGATGTCGTTACGTGTAGACGCCTCATAACAGTCGCTGGTGGACAGGCTACAAGCGTCTGACAGTGAGAGCGTCGCAGAAGACTCCTTACAGCCGGCGCTGCTGATGTTCACTGACCTGTATGCACAACGCGTCAACTACTAATACACCACCTGCAACTATTACACCGCCAGTAACTACTACATAATGCACCAACGACTGCATGCTTGTGGTTTGATGGCGAGACGGTTGGGGACGTTGAAGCGCGTGACTGTCGATCGAAATGTCATGAGTTCGACTTCCGGTCGGGAGTGGTTACTAGGCCTACTACTACTAGAATGCGTGGACAGGTAAACCATCTCGGTATACACAATCAACACCAAGATCAACAGTCCGCTTTTTATCGTTTTCGAGTACCGGCGTGTCTGGCTGGGGTTAAAAAAGGCCCCGTTCGTCTGTGTCGGGTGAAAGATATTCAAGATGTTCGAAGATATTGAAAGATATTCAAAGATATTCACTGACTTCACTAAGTTCACTTATATCTGATTAACTGAACTTGCTTATGGCTTTTCTGTTTAAGTTTTTTTCCAGTTTCAGTTATTATTATTTGGTTTCTTGTAGTGTAGCATTTCTGACCTCAGTTAATTATTACTATAGCCTAGGCTACGTGACGTTCATTGACCTGCGTTCCTCCAGACGGCGCAGTCTTTCCTCCTGTTTTCGTCGTTTCTTCGCCAGTCGTTGTTCCTCTCGTCTCTCCAGTTCCTCGGGCGGTATGGGCTCACCGCTGCAAGTCTGTGGGTGCGCGTTGTGCGCCGGTCGGCCAGGTCCTTTCTTCGTGTGTTCACGCTTACGCCACTTCGCCCGACGATTTTGAAACCACACCTGCAACCACACAGGCAGAAACTTTTTTTTATTTCGTGACCTACCGATATTTAATTAGTTTGAAATCCAATCTTTCACTGCAGTGTGTCGAGTGTTATAAGTGCCCACAATCTCACTTCACTCAAACGTGACGACTGACAGCGTCTCGTGATTGTATATCACATATGTGCGTCGAGGCAGAACGCGCCGTCGATCATGGCCATGATATAAGTACGATAAACACGGTCTATACACTGTCATGAAAACGGTTCGGATATTGGTATTCTGGAGGTAATCTATGGAAAACCATTTTGGGGGTATAGCATGGTAAACCTTTTGTAAACCATTTAAAAATGCTACTGTCAACGGTATTCTAATGGGTTTCTGTTGAGAAATGGTTTTCCCGCTAAAACTCTAGACCTTTTGTAAACCATTGCAAATAGATCTAGTCCAAGGTAAAATAGATGCACATTTCTGTCATTCGCTCACTGAACATTTTCGCGTACTGCTTAATTTAATTTAATTTAATTTAATTTAATGTCGAAATCCTGTTATTTCCTCAGTGTAAAATAAATTCATAACTTTTTATAAAACACAGAAAGAGAAATTTTAATGAATCAAACGTTGCATCGTCATGCACTTGACAATCGATCTTACTAGTTAGCCTTAGTCACACTGTGTCATGCATAGCTTAGTTAATTATTTTCCATATTTCCATATAGCAACGAACACTGCAATATCAATATTAGCTTATCAGTAGTTTTTCTTTTGCTATGAAAAGTGGGCATAGAATGGCAGACATAATTTTAAATATGCAGCATATAGGCTATTTGTTGTTTAACATATCGGGGCAGACGAGGCAAATCGAATACCTAATATACATGTAAGCAGGCTATATGAGGCCAATGAGGGAGCGGCCAAAAGAGGTGACCAGGTGACCTGCACGACAGTACACTCAGTGCAGACAGAGACTGACCAGTAGACCAAGTGACATCTAGTAGGCCCAGGTCAGATATCGCCCACACAGCAGCAGCAGCAGCAGCAGCAGTGGTGACCAATAGCAGTGCAGGCGCGGCAACCGTGCCCTATTTGAACTCAGCGCAACTGCAAGCGTTAGGCTTAGGCCTATATAGCGCACATTTTACAGTGCTTGTAACTTGTATTATAACAAGGATTGTTTTTTAGTTATTTTTGAGGCAGCTTGCATGGTTCTGCTTAGTCGTTGATCTGATTGTATTGCAGAAGGTACACCAAGTAGCCTACAATTCATATCGTCATCTTAGCCTTAGCCTACTTCGTCTTTTCTGTAGATATAATGTTTCCTTTGTGGAGTAATGTTTCGTTCGGTATACAAATCAAAACAAAAATTTATTGGTTCTAAAGATGATAAGCAGTATATCAGTGTAAAAGCTATGATTTTTATATTAGTTCGTATATTATTACATTGTGTTGTGTTGTATGTTTGTTTTAGATCTGAAGTTTCGCATATGAATACTGAACAGTTCACATAGGCCTATGAGAACTGGACACTTCGTGACGTTTTTTGACATGAGCTGCCTGTTTTCATCATTACAGTGACGTTACATTTTGCTGTGCATGACTGCTGCGAAGTTTAGTGGTTTAGTTCTGGATGTAGGCCTATATTGATTTCATACGGCAATCATTCCTATTGCTACTTATATGTTTGTTTGGTTGACGGGGGTCAACGGGAAGGGGTCTGCGCAGAGAGTGCATTTTCGGTGACTTGGGTTCTTTCCTTTTTACGCGCGAAAGCAGCTACTGCTTTCGCGCGTAAAAATCGCAATTCTGTCTGTCCGTCTGTCACACGAGTGGATCAGTCAAAAACGGTGCAAGCTAGGATCACCAAATCTTCACCGTCGGCTGCCTGGAAGACTCTAGTTTCAGGCACCGTAAAGTTTTTCCATAAATTCGAAGGGAGTCACCCCGAACGAGGGCGCTAAATGAGAGGGGCTGGGCAAAATTTGCGATTTTTGGCAAATAAGTCGCTGTATCTCAGTAACGGCGCGATATAGGGCCTAGGTTACTATTAATCACTATTAAATATAAAAAACTTACCAGTTTACATTACTGTGTAAGGGCGACCAAGTCACACATCCAAAACAGCAGAAATCATTTTACTAGGACACAGAGTGATAGAACGACGAACTGGCTGCCTTTACAAACCATGTGACGTGACCCCATTTAACGTTTTCCACCCCGCATTATCCCGTAAGCCAATAGTGGAGAGTTGCCTGAATTGGAACGGTTTCTTGATTGGAACACTTTACTTACTCGAAATCTATGAGCTGCTTACTGATAGTGAGGAAAAATTAGTACTCTACGGTGGTTTCAGCCAATGCTTAATAGTTAATACGTCGTGCTAGTTATAACTTTAGCATCTTCAGACCCAACTTAGGCCTACAGATGTATATGGTGTAAGTAGGCCCTACGAAAACAAGCCGCAACGCTGTAAACTCCGCGACATGCCACAGTGACGTAGCCTACATTAACTGAATATGGCAACCAACGGGGGCGGCTAATGCTAAAACAAATTGGGCCTTGTTCGGACAAAAAATTGGGGGCTCATGTAAATTTTCTGACAGATTAGCCGTAGATGGTGAACCAAAAAGCAAACCAAACTAGAAATTTGGGGCAAAGCCCAACGTGAGTCCGCCCGGCGCCCTAAGTCCGACTGGGGGAAATTGGGGGG
>Ga0056128_1012569_pt1 | contig 10334 bp, 6 predicted proteins | sample WorMetLIZISLAND2_FD_71113 | JGI IMG/M metagenome (GOLD analysis project Ga0056128, IMG submission 71113) | Marine gutless worms symbiont microbial communities from Max Planck institute for Marine Microbiology, Germany - Olavius geniculatus... ... | reverse complement strand
CGGAGCGTCACCTGCTATATGGGATAATCGCACAATGTTACCTGCTACCCGACACAGATAATCGCGCCCAGCCACACAGGCCGGTGCTCTACACTGTGTCTAAAAAACATCCCCGACATTATCGATCGTAACTTGAAGAATGATTATCAGATTTTAATAATTTTTGGCAGAAATATTTCTCACACAATTGGCTATTAAATACATGTTTTACCTTCCACTTCACCCAACGTCTGATTTGCATTACTGGGGAAAGCAAACCAAGCATAATACGTGTTAAAATGAATGAAATAACATCAATAAATTCCATCTATCCTAATCTGTGGGCCGGTCTATTACAAGGTTTGACTGTCATGCAGCAGTGTGTCTACCAGATGAAGTTTCGGAATGTTTGTTAAGTCAAGAAGTGACTTGTACAGCCTGGATTGGTGTGGAGCAGAAGCCTGTGTTTGCATAGTGGGCCAACACTTCAAGCAATTTTACTACAGACAGTTGAAAAATGGACAACTAGATGAAATATCAGCCAAAGTGTTAAAAATGTGAACGAAATATGTTTTTACGCGTTACGTTAATTATGCAATCATATCACATTGAATAAAAAGTGATATTTGCTGGTTGTGATTTCCCCAGGTAGCGCAGAAACAAACACTGGGTGAGGTGGAAAACTAAATGGTCATTTGATGGCAAGTTGTGTCTGGAATATTCGTACTAAAAATTATCAAAATCTGATAATTGGTTTTCAAGTCACCGTCGAAAATGTCAGGGTGTTTTTTGACACACAGGGTATTTACTTACCCCAAAAGGATGAAAGGCTGAATTGACCTTAGTGTTAGGTATATACTATAGATGCTTTAGTGTCGGTAGACATTCACCCATCCAACCATTTGATTGCGACCCGATTGGGAGTCGAACCAACAACCTCATGATCGCAAGGCCAACGTCCTATCGTTGCACTGCCAAGCCACTGTTTCACATACTGACGTTATACCGCACTACTGTAAGCTATACGTCTGTAATTGCTCGCCGGCCACAGAAAATATGATGCAGATGCAGCCACCTAGGCCTACGCCTTATCCACCTCCCTAAGTGAGAACAATTACGTTGACAAAGTAAGCAACAGTATTAGCGTAAATTTACAGTATAATTGGTTGCTAATGTACAGAGGCCCTGAAATGTACCGTTGTGTATATATCTGTCCTGCCTGTCTATCTAGACCTACAAGGTCGACATTTTGTCGAATTAAAGTGACCATAATAACAACCTGGAGTAAGTTTTGCAATTTGATTTCGTACTGACTTTTGACCTTCGACATCGGTACGTTTCAGGGGCCTCTGTACATTAGCAACCATTGGGTTCTAAGATATCACGCTATCAAACTTTGCGTGACGTACGGTATGGAGTATGGACGCACGCTATATGAAAACCGCCGTGGGATTGAGTTCGATAATGTTGGCAATATCAGTAGTTCATTTTACAACTTTGGAGCGTAGGCTTATCTTAAGCTGTTCTGTATATTTACTTTATATTTTTTTTTATCATGTTTCGAACAAAATGTCATCAAACAGCCGACCGACCGGTATTTGGCACTCCAAACTCCGGGTAGTGGCTGTCGGGGTCAGGATATGTAACAAGCGGCGCTCCGCTCTCGTAGTAGTCATGGTCGTTGGTGTCGTCGTTGTCGTCGTTTTCGTTCGATGTGTTGTCGTCGCCAAACGACCCGTAGTTGTCTGCAGCCAGCAACCATACGCTATTTTATGCAGGCTCAGTATTTTATTGTATTTTATTGCATTGCATTTATTGCTGGACAGGTCAGCTGTACTCAGCTGCGTTGTAAGTCTTTTCTAGTGTAGCTTTTCTCACGAATGCAGCTGCAAGCGCTGTGACATTTAAGAGTTTTTAACGGATCAAATATCATTGGGGAAACCGATGAATTGTCAGTCTTTGACGAGTCTTTGGTTATCTTGACGAATTCTTAGACGTTGTCAGTTTTTCTTTATAACTAATTAAATAGCTTTTAAATAAATTTTCATTGTTGTCCGTGTCACATATGCAGGTGGCTTGCCCATCTGTAATGTTCACAAAAGTAGCAAATGCCCAATTTTCGAAAATTCTCAAAAAGTTCTTAAGAAAAAGTGACTTTAAAAAAACTTAGATTTAAAACATAGTAGTCTTTCAAAAGATCAGAAAGATTCGTAAAACTTTTCGACAATCGAGTTTTCCAGACGTGCGCACACCTTTGGTGGAGGTGGCGATCGGAGTGCTGTACATGGCGTCGCCGTGCCGGGTGCGAGACATGACCATGAACTGATAGGCAGTGCTCGGTTGAAGCTGGTAGACGGTCACACATAATGTGTCGTTAGGCACGATCTGCATTGTCTGCCAACGGTCCGGAGACCGACTACTCGTGTTCTGTACAGCCAGATACCTGCGACAAGCACACGTACATTTATCGCTGCTTCAATGGTAAAAAGAAGTGGTTAAACTGTCAATCGAGGTGCTGGAGGCGCCAGGAATATACTATAGACGTCAAAAGTACCCACGAAGGCGTCGAGGGTGCGAGTTTTCCCCTCCACAGCGGAAAATAAGATAATGTTTTATCTCCATCCATTTTTCTCTCTATATATCTACAAGATTACTCAAAAACTCTCACGAATTCTGTTAAAAAGCTTTCGAAAAATCGGGTTAGACTTTGGTGGCGATGTGAGCTGAAACCAGTGACAGTAACTACAGCCGTTGGAAACGTTCACACCAATTTTTTGCACATTTTGTTGGCTTTCGAGTTAAGGAAGGGTCACACTGGCGGTCCGAACGGCCGTCAAAAACACCAACCGTTCGGACGGCCGAACGGTCGTCTGGACCGCCAGTGTGACCCCTCCTTTAGAACTGGCCCGTTCGTGACAGACAAACGGAGAGACGGACAGACAAGACCTGTAGTGCGGCCTATCAGGACGGCCGCACTGACAAGAGACCGTCGGTAAAATAGCTCGGCGAACAAACCAGAGAACGTGATGAAGAGAAGATCCGGCGTCGAATGCGGGAAGCCAGCAGACATGAGCGGACGAATGAGTCGTCTCAACGCTGATATTGTGAGCCGCGTGCGATATCATTGCTGCACAACACACGGCACACACTTGCCACTGTCATGGCACCGTCGTGGATTAACAAAAAGCCCAGCTGTCGCTAGAAAAGATGCGCTACAGCCTATACAGTTCCTGTTGCAGTACTGACCTTCAAGCTTATCCAAGGTCAATTATTTTCATGTCATCCGAAGGAGCGTATGCCATTTCCTATTAGTGATTAATAGTAATCTTGGCCTTATCTCGCACCGTTTTCGAGATATGGTCAGTTTTCCATTAAAAAAGCACATTTTTCTACCCCGCTATGTTCAGCCGCAAATTTGAAAATGTTTTCCTTGCACTGCATTTCTCTATTTTTTTACACAGAGAGCCTTGGCACAGGGTTAATTACTCGTGCAAAAAGTTTTTCCTTATCACTCCTGACGTTAGTCAGGTTACATCCGTTACATACAGACGGACAGACGGACGGACACACGACAACCCATTGCATAGACGCGCAATACAGCATAGCTGTTGCGCATCAAAAAAGAGTGGACAAGAAGTTGCAATAATTTTTCGACAGCCAATTGTAAATTTTTGACGACAAAGATTACGGTTGCTCAAAATTTCACTTTTTGCCCCTGCATTTTTCAAAAATTAGTCAAATTGGAAATGGCCCCGAATTTTGTATTTTTGGAAGAAAACTTTTCGACGAGAACAAAATTTTCTCACTGGTTAAAATTTAGGGGGCGGTGCAATTGCCCCTTTTTGCTTTGTGCCACGACGCCAATAAGTGCCGGATGTAAACCACATTAAACCCTGTTCGCCGTGATCGGTATAATGTGCAGCATTTATACACATTTTTGCTATTAATATGCAAAAGCTTGCCAAATATTCAGCGCTATAACTGTACGCAATTTTGCTGTTGTTACTTGACTTGAGACACGGCTTTGAATAAATAAGTAGAAAACGTCATAAATTTCAACTAATACCAAGATCAACTCAATCTTTCATCTCTCTGGGGTAGCGCGCATGGCTGAAAATAAGGCAAGGCGTGTTTACCTGTGTCGGGTGTCAAGTAAAATCTTTTATAACAGGTGACGCTCCGCAGCTATGCAACGGGTTTTCCATAAAAAAACTAAACACCCACTTCAACTATAACTTTTAACGTTATGCACGGACAGACGGATGGACAGACAGGCAGACGGACAGACGACTTCACGGTGGCAATAATAGCACGCTTTGCACAATGACGGAATGGTGTCTCGTCTTACGCTCGATGATCAGCAGTGTAGACGTGACGACACTGGCGATGTGGTTACTGGCAATGCATTCATAAACTCCTTCATCTTGCCTGCTCAGCTCTACCACGGTCAGATTGCCGACCTCTGTCAACGTCTTCGTGCTCGGCGGGAAGCTCGAATTCACCTGCGACACATCGCGACACATGGAATAGCTGCTCAGCACTGAGCGATAACTATCACCAGCAAGATTACAACGTTCTTGTTTACAGCCGACTGCTGGTTGCTTCTTTTTATTACCATTGTAAGGTTTAGCCAGGTCCGTCGAGAGCCACAGCGGGGCCCGGGGAAACATTTTCGCGGAGCCCCTCTGGGAAGACCATTTTTGAATTTTTCCTTCTAAGATGGCGCACTTTGGTGTACTTTATATTTTTAGTGACGGCGGGGCTCTCCAAACGTCGCGGGGCCCGGGGTAACTTACTCCTTTACACCCTCTCTCGACGGACCTGGGTTTAGTTTGGCATCTTATTTAATATTCTACACTGTGGGCCATGAAAACGTGCCACATTACTTTTGTCTATATTTTCGCCAATTATTAGCCGATTTTTAAAATTTTTTCGCTGGCGCACTTTGCAAACAATTTGCAATAATGCGATTATTATATATCCCACCACATCGCAAATGCGTCTCTTCACTACCCTGTGAAATATAAATGTAAGAAAAAAACTAATGATAATAACAAACACATCGTCAACATTGAGGTGAATGATCAGTATGACACTAATCTGTGTTAGACCCACACAGTCTAGTGTCATACAGACCATTTACCTTAATGTTAGTCTGAAGTGTCTTTTTTTCATTTACCATAATGTTTGTTTGTTATTACTGTTATACATTCATATTTTCAGTTATATTTCACAAGGTAGTGTAAAAACGCATTTATGGTGTGGTGGGATGTATAAAATCACATTATTGCAAATTGTCCGCAAAATGTCCGAGTGAAAAAAATTAAAAATCGGTCAATAATTGACGAAAATATAGACAAAAGTAAAGTGGCACGTTTTTTATTGGCCCTCCCTGTAGTATTAAATTTATTCGCGATAGATGACGTGTTTTGATTGATTGATTGACAGATTGATTGACGACAGCTACCTGCCACTTCCGAGATTGTAAACCTCTTCTGGTCAAGAGTTTGACTCACGTATGCTTAAACAGCGCTATAGCAAACAGGCATGTGCACAAAACCTTTAAAACCGACACGGAAAGGCTCTTCCTTTAGGTCCCACAAAGTCACAGTGACACAAAGTCAACAGACATTACTGTGGCATACCTTCTTCCAGGAGATTGTTGGATGCGGTTCACCGTTAGCAACACAAGGCATCAGCACAGACTGGCCCGGCTGACGCTGGTAAAATGTACGCGGACGGACGACGAAGTACGGCGGATCTACAACAGCCATCGACAAACATCAGTTGATTGTATTATATGGCTTTGTGCACAAATAAAGCACAAATCAAGCAAAAACAAAACCAAAGCATTTTCTCGTTTTAAGCAAGTAAATTTATATTGCCCACAATGTGTGACATTGCGTGTGAAAAGCCCACAGATTATAAGATATTTTTTCGCGTGTGCGGAGAGCTAGATTAATGCATCTTCTAGGTACCAGATACTTTTCAATACATGCAGTTTTACTATAACGTAGATACAGCATTCATAAAATGTTAAAGTGAGCTGTGTACTAGACAGACTGAAGTGCACATAAAATTCCAGCTTGCTATCTTTTCAGTTACATGCAAGTATAAACTAGGCTGCTCCAATAAATTCCATAGTCCATTGCAGTTTTAAGCGCATTTTCTCAACTTTGATGTTTCGACAGCACAAGACGACGAACTGTGACTAATGACGTCACCAGCCAGTTACACGCGTTCAATCTAAACTGGTTGCTGGCTTGCTTACTCATCGACTTACTTACACGGTTTAAGTTACAACGTGCTGAGGCCTGAGAGAGTAGCCTGTCAGAATCATTTAGGTCCTTCAAGTACATTAAAAAGAATGTCAATAAAACTGGATAAAGATCGAGACTCTGGCCAGCAGGAAATTGATCGCGTGCTCGCACGGACAGGATTTACCGAAACAGATGCGTTATGAGTTTTTACTGTGAGCTCTGTATAGAAAGGAATCTCAACGGGACTACGATAAGAGCCAGAGCAAGAAACTTAATAATGGAAAGAGTAGTAAAAGCCGTTGTGCAACGTTATATATAGAAAGTCTCGGCGGCGACTGGACAAGCGGCTAAATTGCGATGCGGCAGATGAAACCCGGTGGGAGTTGGCGACCAAAGCAACCGGACCGCGACTTACCCTCTTATCAAGTCTGACTCAATCACTGCTTAGCGCTTAGACGCTTCGACATTAACCATCCCGCAACGCGCATACAAAATCACCGCCGATTGTGAACGTGAAGATTCCAGCTTGATCGGCATCACTCACAAGCACAGTGAGAATAAGACTTTGATTCTATTCATTTGCGATTTTTGCTAATTTCTATACCACTATAGTGATCCATGAGTTGATCAGTAGTGCCTTGACAAATAATGGTTGAGCTTATTTTACTGAAAGAAAATTTATTATCTCCAGAATAACAAATAAGCACCGTGAATCGAAAACCAACCACGCAGTCTTTTTATGACAGTATACTACGGCAAACGTTCCCTGATTTTATTACACGTGCTCGTTGTATATATAGCTTAAAAGAAACATAAGTAGTAGGCCTAGCCACTAAGAAAAAAAGTATATTGGCCGACCTCTGACGAAGACTTCGACTGGCATCGACGTCTGACCTTTGCCGAGCGGCGAGTACGGCGTACAGACGTAGCGACCTTTGTCAGCTTCCTCGACTGACCGAATGAACAGCGAGCCTTGAAGACTCGTCCTCAGACGCCGGCCGCCGCGACTGCCGCTGCCGCTGACCAGCCGCGGACCGTCGTCGTCGTCTACCATGACGCCGTTCTTCGCCCAGAGGATGATTGTGACGGGTGGATTGGCGTCGACGGGACAATCGATGCGCCCGGTGAGCCCGCGGGCCAAGTAGACACGGGGCGGCAGTCCGGTGACGCGCGGTAGGTCTACAACCACGCAGACGACCAGCGCCAACGTCACAGCAACATTCGTACGACGACGACTTAGACGCACCATCGCTAGCGGTCAGACAAACTGCTGCACACACGCCGGACATGGACGCGTGGCTGTGAAACAACCGAACAGCGGCATCCACGTCATCCGGCTGTTCGCAACGCTCGATTAGATTCACGCTCAGAAAAGTACAGAATGATTTTCTTTTTCGTAAGCTCTGTTTCTACTCATTTCTCAGTTCCCCTTCTACTAAAAATTTATTTATTTATTTTATTTCGTCGAATAACGATTGATTTCTCGTCGATATCAATATAACTATGCGATGTTGGCTCGCTCAAATTTCAGCGTTTGCAAAGCAGGTGTCATACATGAAAAATTCGCCGAGAAAAAAACACACCAGCACTTAGGCATATGGTCGTGCTCCTTACTTTATAAACGAAACATTTTTCCATTTAATCGACCAACTGTTCGCATGTAAGCATGGGACTGCAAGTGTTTGGGAAAAGCAAAGTATGCGCAGTCAAAACAAATACTGCGTGCGTATAATCGCTGCATTTCTTCGTACCAAAGATAATTATTATCTTTGTTCGTACTACTGTCAATGTCGACATTAACTTGCGGACGCAATTAACCCTTCATTCTGGCTGTAAACCGCACCGTATACGCGAAAGCGCATACGAGATATCATCAATATAATTCTTACTGCATAACAATAACGGCAATAATCAGTTCCGTCTGTGCAGACAGCGCTAAACGAGGAGTCTGCCCACAACAGAACACGACGTCCCAGCGGCGAATCGAGCACTGCACAGTCAAATCAGCTATATCGCACTTGCCGCATGCGCCACGATCGCTGCAACAGACTGAATGACCGCGTCACATTTTCTTGTCAGCTGCTGCAGCCGCCAGCTCCGCCCATCTTCATTATCGCTCGGCAGCCCCGACTTTCCCATCGCGGTCGTTTACCGGAAATAACGGCCGACGCGTGAAGTACTACGACGCAGTAAAACTCAAGTCCTACTCCCAAGCACACTACGACTTGGACCGGTTTGTCACTCTGTCGTAGCAGCCGTGCTATTACTCTCTGCTGTCAGCAATAACACCTTGTACGATTTCTATGGACAACCGTTAAACAATTATTTCTGACTTTTAACTGTTGCTGTGGACACTTTGTGGAGCTTACTAAAATCACGCAGTAGAATTTTTCCGGTCGCCCGTTGATTAGCCTGGGTTCATAGGTTCGTGGGTTAATCGCTTTTGCCCAACCAACCAAAGCGGGCCCAACAATTCACGGACTCGACCCTATCCACTTCTCCATGACTAGCCGCACAATTAACTGCCAAGTAGAGTAAATGTTCTCCGGTGCAGAAGTAACCGATGTGCCAATTTCCACTTCATACGAAACGGGTTACCGAATGTCAAAAACCTCACAAAAGTGACGCGTATCTCGGGTATTCGCGACTGCGGCCGCCGTAGTCTATGTTCGCGAATCGCTAAGAGTTGTAGTCAACAGGGTACAAAAATTAAATGCTAAAATTTTCATTAGGCCCTAGTGGAAAGTTTCGACAATACCACAGACGGCCGCAGATTATGTCGCCACTGCCCAGGTACACAAAGGTAACGAGTCAAAGAAGATGATGTCGTCTGCGTATACGAAATCAGTGAACCGGCAGTCGCCGACATCAACTCCTGGTTTATAGGACATGTGGTCCATGATCCAGTCGATGGCGATAGAAAGGGAAGCTGGTGTGAAAATACAGCTTTGCATCACTCCAGTGCGGTGGTTTGAAATCGTCCGTACAAGTTCTTACCACAACGTTATGGTGTCCGTGGCAGTCCGTGCTGGCTATCGGTGTAACTGATAAGAATGTTCGACTGAACGTCCGTAGAACGAGACCACTTCAGACAATCAATTTCGCTTACGTTTTTAGTTCGACGTCGGAATCCGATGAGGAAGTCATATTTAGCTTAACTTATTAACCATCCATGTAACTTGCCTTTATCGCAGTAACATCCCTGATGTAACAGCATCAGCCGCACGATGGGAGACAAAGCAAGCAGACAAGTTTCGATCATTGCTGCGACCCCAATTTACGATTAACGATTCGCGACGGCGACGCGGAAGCCTGTTAACTATCCATCAGAGTCCGATGGACAGAACAACGTCGAGTGCTCAGTCGGCTGGGATCAATATACAAAGCGGCGACATCGGAACTGCGTCGTCGCTGCGCATTGCGGACACATTTTACCGAGTGTCGGTTCAGCGCGTCACAGCCGTGGCTGCATGACGCTCCACGCAGCGACGACGGCGTGAACACAATCATCATTTCTCGTCCTGCAGTTCTTTTCCCGCTCGTCACACTTCGTCGCTTGGCGTCGTCACCGCACGCGCTGCTGCTGCTGCTGCAACATCGATAGGTACTTTGATTAGCTTCGACGCCGCCCGCTAACATTCGCTCGCTTTCGTCTCCGCCAGTCGATGGACCCTTGCGCTTCACTGACCGAGATAACAACAGGAAAAATATGTCGGCACTGTCGGCCCACTGGCGACATATTGTGCGGCCAACCGCACAATTATTAATCTCACAAAACTGAAAGCTGCAGGTACACGGGTTACTCCGTGCTTACACCATGCATTTTTCGGCGTTTTAGCGCTTTTCCGTTTAGTTAGAAGCTCGTATACGGGACGGACAGACAAACAGGCGGGCAAAGCCCAACCGGCAACCCCTACTGCGGCGACATATTACATGACAGTCGAAAAATAATCTGTGTACAGGGTAACCAAACAAATGTTCCATCAAAAAATCACGATATCTCAGAAAGGGTAACAAAGTACTGTGTGCTAGATAAACCAAAAAAGTTAGTGTATAAATATTCGAAAGTAGGACCGAACCCCCCCCCGGACATAA